>JACCDS010262655.1_pt1 | contig 54532 bp, 54 predicted proteins | sample 7446441 | NCBI WGS metagenome assembly JACCDS01 (sample SAMN15323445, study PRJNA562643) | freshwater metagenome | isolation source: river surface water | place: USA:Blue River Watershed | collected 2017-08-17 | reverse complement strand
GTATACAGCGCAGCGCCACCACCCGCTTTGATCACTTGACGACGTGAAACGCTCATATTGACTTCTCCTCTATTAATCAAAAAAACATGCCGAGTGGCTACTTGGCACCATCAATAACCCACTGCGCAAGCGCAGTCAGTTCATTGTCCTTCAAATTCGGATGCGGGGGCATGGGGACAGGCCCCCAAACCCCGGCACCGCCAGCCTTAATTTTCTTGGCTAAGGCTGCAGTTGCCTTGGCATCCCCCTTGTATTTCTTCGAAATGTCTGCCCAGGAAGGCCCGACCATTTTCGCAGCGGGTGCATGACAGGTTGTGCAGTTCGCCTTCTTCGCAAGTGCCGCTGCGTCAAGTCCCCCGGACGCCGCCTTTGCAGGGGTTGCCGCAGCCGCGGATGCCTGAGCGACCACTGCCGCGGCAGGAGCCGCAGCGCCTGTACCCGGCGCCGCGGGCTTAGACGTGTCGATCGCGCGTGCCGGACCGATTGGACGGTGCTGCTCCATCAGGTTTCCGTGCGCATCTCGTGCCGACACCGGCAGTGATGAGCGAATCTGAAGCTCGGTGGCACAGTCTTTCATGCAGAGCGTATTCACCACATCGGGCTTACCTTTGAGGTCCCACATCCCATGCTTATCCGTCATGCCGTTGCGGTTGGGCATGCGCTTTTGAACCTCAGCGATGTTCTTGTCCGACAGCACAAAATTCTCGGGAACAATCTCACCAAGATTGAGGATGTAGGCAACGACCCCATAAACCTCTTCCACCGTTAGGGTCTTGGGATTCGTCCACGGCATCGCTCGGTTAATGTAGTCCCACAAGGTCGATACCGTCGCGACTTTCATCAGCGTCGTCCGCTGGGGAAAGTCGAGCCGCGCGAGATTCGCAACCCGGCCTGTCTCAATATCTTTCTTCGTTGTGCCACCCGCAATTGGCGTAAAGACCTCGGTGCTCTCACCGAAAACACCGTGGCACGAGGCACACTTCGCCTCCCAGACTTCCTGGCCCTTTGCCACCGAGCCTGCCCCCGGCGGTAGACCCTTGAAATCCGGCCGCACATCGATATCCCAAGCCTTGATCTCAGCAGGCGTCGCCGTTCGGCCAACCCCTGAAAACTTCGATGGCGCAGTCTGAGCGAGCGCCGATGTTGCCAACACGGCGGAGACCAAAAGACCGAGCGGCAATGACTTAGTAAACCTGGACATTGCTTACCTCCCCGTTCTCAGCAACTTTCCATGACTGAATCGCGTTTTGATGATAGATCGACCGAGTGCCCCGAACTGCACGGAGCTGATTGATCTTGGGCTGGACATAGCCTGTCTCGTCTTGAACGCGAGACTGTAAGACTGCAGGACTGCCGTCCCAGACCCAGTCGATATTGAAACGCGTAAACGCCTTGGTCAGGATCGGTCCCTCTAGACGCGCCTGACGCCAGTTGCGGCCACCGTCGACCGACACATCCACGCGCTTGACCTTGCCACGACCCGACCATGCAAGACCACTAATGTTGTAGAAGCCTTTATCTAAAAGCGTCTGCCCACCGGATGGGGTGGTAATCACGGACTTGGCCTCTTGGATTCCTGTGTACTGACGATGCATGCCGTCGGGCATGAGGTCCACGTAATGAATCGCCTCGTCCTTGGTGGCCCACTTCTGGTCACCGACTTCAATTCGTCGCAGCCACTTGACCCAGGAGACTCCCTGAATACCCGGCACCACAAGACGCAAGGGATAGCCGTTCTCGGGGCGGAGCATCTCTCCGTTCATCCCGTAGGCAACAATCACGTCATCAAGTGCGCGATCCAGAGGAATCGTCCGTGTCATCGATGAGCCGTCTGCACCCTCAGCAAGAACAAAACGTGCCTGCTTACGATCGATACCGCAGTCATCCAGCAGGACCGAGAGCGGTACACCGGTAAATTCGCTGCACGAGATCATGCCGTGGGAATACTGGACAGTTGGCACCGCGACGTTGCCCCACTCCATCGCGGTGTTCGCGCCACACTCAATGAAGTGAATGCGGGATACCGACGGAAGACGCATGATGTCGTCCATGGTGTAGACCTTCGGGTTCTTCACCATACCCATCACCATCAGACGATGCTTACTGGGATCAATGTCCCACCAGCCCTGGTGATGCCGCTCAAAGTGCAGGCCACTTGGGGTGATGATGCCGAAGGTACCTTGCAACGGTGTGAAGGCAACTGACGCCGCGGACACCCTGGTCAATCCCGGGCTCTCGCGGCGCTGCAGGCCTTTTTCATACTGCGAGGGCATCCCGTAAGCATTCGCCGCAACAGGCATGCCAAGTCCCGTCGAGTGCGCAGGCAGATTCAGGATATTGGGGTCGCCGGCACCCACTGCAGCGTGTGCAGTTCGAGAACTCGTCGCAAGACCGAGGGCTGCCATTGACGTCGCCGCAGTCGACACGGAAGCGGCAAGAAACTTACGTCGCATCAGTGCCGGTGACTTTACGTCATCCTTGGCAAGGAAATTTTCAGGCGCCCGAACGAGACGACCCGACTTCTTTACTTCTTGAGACATTCAACCCTCCCCAGCGTTGAACAAATAAAACAGTTTTAGGACGGCTCTGTTACCGCCATCCGAACACACACCAGACGACAGAGATCCGTCAATGTCTGGTCCGAAACCCTGTAAAAAACTGATGTGCCTTCCCGTCGACGAGACAGAACACCAGACCGATGCAATAACGACAGATGACGAGAGACATTCGGCTGCGGCAGACCTGTCTGCGCCACGACCTCTTGCACGGATCGTTCCTGGTAACAGATGGTCTGAATAATGCGCAGGCGAGATGCCTCTGACAGCAACGCGAAATACGCCGATGCTCTTTCAAAAAGTCCACTGACCGCCTCAGGCTGCGCTGCCTCCACCGCGGCAAGCACCGCGCCCGGATCAAACAGGTTTGCTTCGATAGATTTTGCGGCCGTCACCATAATGAGGATGAACAATATTCTTCTGTAAGCATATAGTCAAGAAGCAGATCTGCTGCGGCACAGCAGAGTATCTGCCCCAAGTTCGTTACTAACCAATGAGTCACTTTCTGGCCCGCAACCCCTAGGCATAGCGCTCAAGGATGCGAGCGGAACGCTCGACCTCACGGAGTCGCTCCTGCCCATCGACCGTCGCGGCTTCCATCACAGAACAGGTCATCATGCGATAGAACGCCTTGTCCATCGCCTTCCTCACCGCAGACATCTGTTGCGCAACGTCCTCGCAACTTCGACCCGAATCAATCATCTCGAGAAGCGCGCCGACCTGTCCATGAATCCGCCGCAACCGATTGGTGACATCTCGCTGGTATTCCAGTCGATAGCCCGGTTGGGGCACGGCGTGTGGATCGGGGGCAGTCTTCTGTTTTCGTGTCGGTGATGCCACTCTTTTGCTTTGCACCATGAGATGTCCTTTCGGGCGGGAAGACGTTGAGGCGGAGACCAGCGCGAGTGTGCCAAGAAAGCACACGCTTGTCAGCGATAACAGTCGATCACGTTAACCCTGCTTGACATTTATCAGCCGCGATAACACCCTACCCCCCTAGGGTATAAAAATAATTATTCACGCCCTAAACGGCAACACTATTCATCACTAGAGGAGAACCACACGATGTCCATTCGTAGCCGAATCACTCTGCTTTTTGCAGCCCTCGCAACCGTATCGCTCACCGGATGCGGAACCCTCAGCACCATCAGTAAACTAGAAAACGGCGCCGGCGGCGAAGCCATGCGCATGTGGGATAAGTGGGTCGAGGGCGATGGCGATATCGCGGTCGCCACGACCTGGGCACGCAAGGTAAAGCCCGGCATCAAGCCTGAAGAGGTCGAGCAAATCCTAAAAATTGTTGCGACCGAGAGAAACATGCGGGACGTTGGCACACTGCCGCTCTCCAAAGAACTTGAGGCACGCTCGGGCAAGAAAGAGAAATTTCTGACGGTGTACTCATTCTGCAGTCCCCAGATTGCCCGACGCATGGTGGACTTCAGCCCAGCCATGTCCGCCTACCTCCCCTGCCGGATCACCGTGATGGAAAAAGAAGATGGTCTGTGGATGTATACGCTGAACATGGACATGATGGTAAAGATGGGGCGCAAGCTCCCATCGCCCCTAAAAGAAGAGGCCTGGAGTGTGCGCGAGACGATCTATGAAATGATGGAACGCGGATCAAAAGGCGAGTTTTAATCACAGCGCTGCAGACAAACCAATAACAACAGAATCAACAACGAGGAGACAGACCATGAAATTTCGTTCAACCCCAACAAGCAAGACCCTGCTTGCGCTTGCGCTTACGACGGCAATGTCGTCCGCGTATGCGACCAACGGCTATTTCTCTCACGGCTACGGTGTCAAAGCCAAAGGCATGGGGGGTGCGGCAGTCGCCATGACGCATGATGCCTTTGCTGGTGCCAACAACCCTGCTGCAGCTGCATTTGCAGGCAATCGATGGGACGCCGGTGTCGAGCTCTTCAGCCCGCGTCGCGCCGTTAGCCGAACCGGCAGTGACTTCACGGCTTTTGGCGGAATGCCTGGACAGCTTGACGGTAGCGTCGATAGCGACAAGACGATGTTCGTTATTCCCGAATTCGGCTACAACCTGGCGCTCTCCAACGACATCGGCCTGAACCTGACGGTCTATGGCAACGGCGGGATGAACACAGAATATCCAGGCGGCACGTTCGGATGCCCCCCTGCCGGCGGTGCGAACGCACTCTGTGGCGCGGGTCGACTCGGGGTGAACATGATGCAGCTGATCGTTGCACCAACGCTTGCTTACAAGGTTGCGCCAGACCATGCGATCGGCGTGTCGCCGCTCTTCGTCTATCAGCAGTTCGAGTCCTATGGTCTTCAGGCGTTCACCCAGAATCCAATGTGGTCTGTCAGTAGCAGCAACATTACAAACCGTGGTGTTGATGACAGCACAGGATTTGGTGTGCGCATCGGTTACGTTGGAAAGTTAAGCCCCATGGTCTCCATCGGCGCCTCATACTCGCCCAAAGTCGACATGAAAGAGTTCGGGAAGTACAAAGGCCTGTTTGCAGGTGGCGGTGACTTTGATATCCCGCAGAACAGCACCATCGGCTTTGCGGTTCAGGCAAGCCCAGCCCTGCAGGTCGCCCTGGACTACCAGACGATCAAGTACTCGGGAGTTTCCTCCGTCGGCAATCCCAGCGCGAACTTCTTCACTGCGCAGCTGGGATCAGCCAAGGGCCCTGGCTTTGGCTGGCAAGACGTTAACGTCATGAAGCTTGGGGTCCAGTATCAGATGGATGCCACTTGGACGCTGCGCGCTGGCTACAACAAAGGTGACAACCCCATTCGCGCCCAAGACGTGACCTTCAACATTCTGGCACCGGGTGTGATCGAAGACCATTACACCCTTGGCGCAACGATGGCAATTGATAAAACATCAGAAGTTAGCTTCTTCTACATGCACGCAAAAGAAGTCAAGGTGACGGGCGGCTCGATGTTCGGACCGCTCTTCAGCGGCAACCCAGCCTCGACTGCTGGCGGCATGGAGACGATCAAGATGTATCAGAACTCGATCGGCCTCCAATACAGCAAGCGGTTCTGATTTAGACAGCGGCAAGCGCGCGTTGAAGCCGGCGATCGGCTTCTTCCGCGAGCTTGACCAGCTGCTCATCTCCAAGAATCGTCATCAGCCCTGTGGGCGCTGCAAGCTCCACAGAGATCGTGCCGGGGCTTACTTCCCTGAGTACCGCATTACACGGAAGAAGACTCGTGACATCCGTGTTCGTGCAATAGGCCTCGTGCGCTAGTGTGGGATTGCAGGCGCCGAGAATGACGGTTGGCGCGATATCCTTTCCAATCTTCTCCTTGATCTTGCTGTGCATATCAATACGCGTCAGGATGCCGAAGCCCTCTGCGGAAAGGGCCTGAGTAACGCGATCAATTGCAGCATCGAGAGTCGTTTGAATTTGACGTTTAAAGTTGATCGGCATAGCGGGGGTCTCCAAAAGTTGTTGTCTGGGCTAATACAAGTACTGATTCATCCTAAGAAGCTCTTCCTCAGTCAGCCGTCCAGCACTGGCCATGAGTCCAGCACGATACCGAACCACGGCGATTTTTTCCTGAAACACTGCTTTACGAAGTTCCAACACGGCGTCCTCTGCACCCAGAAGCTCAAGTGTGGTGCGTGCGCCATTAGCGTGCGCCTTGCGGGTCTCAAGGAGACGCGCCTGACTCGACTGTAGTGCCTGACTCAGCATCTCAATCTTTGACTCCGCTAACCCAAGCATGGCATAACTGCTTCGAACACCGCGTTCCAGCGACTGTGCTGCCTGATCACGCTCCAACAACACGCGGTCGGCAAGAACGATTGCCTCCTCCTGCTTGGCAGAGCGAAGCCCCCCCGTGGACATCGGGATCGTGACCTGAACCCCGACCATATGCTGCGTCCCGCGGTTCGTCGCTTGTCCAATGTCTCCCGTCCCAATCAGGCGTTCGTGAGAGGCGGCTGCGACCGCCTCCACACGAATCGCCTTTCGATCGGCGACAAACTTATCGACCTCATACAGGGCCATTTGCCGCTGCAGATCAAAGAGCCGTAACTGCGGATGCTGACGTCGTAGCTGATCGATGAGTGGCTCAACTGAGGCCGCTGTCAACGGCCGAGCGGGCTGCGTCAGCCGAGGGGGTTGTGGCAGCGTCGCCACTGGCCCGACGAGCTCCTCGAAGGATCGCTGCGCAACCTGTACCGACATCTCCAGCCCAACCCGGTTCGCTCGTAATGCTGAGATTCGTGCAGCGGACTCGCGAACATCCATGAGACTCACATCGCCTATTGCCTGCCTGCGACGAAGCTCCTGATCGGCCCTTGCCAACACCTGCTCCTGCTCGCCGGTCAGGCGAACCATCTCCTGCGCCACCAGCAGGTCCAGATAACGATCAACTAAATTAGCGGCAAGAAACTGCTCTGCAAGACGCGCGCCTGCATCGGCAAGCTCTGGATAGAGTCCGAGCTGCCGAACCTGCGCCGTGCGCTCCGGATCGATCAACGGCTGGATTGCAGAGATTGCAGCCCGCCCTGAGAGTCCAATTGCAACCGACGTCGAAAAACTGGCCCCATCAATTCGGGCATCGCCAAATTCCTTCGCCGAAAACCGCGCGCCTTTTGTAGACGTCTCCGAGCCGGCGGCCCCCCCGAACAATCCAAGCATAACGGTGGGATTCCACAACGCCTTGGAAACTTGCTGTCGCTTATCTGCCACCACCTGATCTAACTGGCTGGCACGAAGTGCAGGACTACGCCCCTTGGCACCCTGCCAGGCCTGTCCAAGATCCATTGCTGCAGCAGGCATCCCCACAGCAACAACCGTCGCGGCGATCCCAGCACAAAACCATTGCTTGCGGTCCATCCGTTATCCCCCGATAAAGATCACGATCCAGCGCGAAGACCAAGCTTTCGCAGGATCGTTTCCATCAGACACCATTTGGTGAGACCGCTCTGCAACAGATTGATCCCCACAAACGCTGTGAATCCAAGCCAATACTCATGAACGAAAAAGGGGCTAGCCGGATAGCCAAGCATGAGCGATAGCAGAATAAAAAAACCAGCGATGACGCGAACCAGTTGCCAAGATGTCATGTATTTCTCCTTTGTGGGTAATTAAACATTTTTTTTTGAAAAGCGGTCCGCTCGAGGCGAGTAAACCGCGTAGTACATCACCGGTATGACGACCAGCGTGAGGAGCGTCGAAATCAGGATACCGAAGATCAGTGAGATGGCAAGCCCGTTAAAGATGGGGTCATCCAGAATAAAAAACGCCCCCAACATCGCGGCAAGCCCCGTCAAAACAATTGGCTGTGCCCGAGTCACCGCGGAACCCACGACCGCCTGCTCGAAAGACACACCATCACGTACCTGCAAGTGAATAAAATCGACCAGCAGAATCGAATTGCGAACGATGATTCCTGCAAGCGCGATCATGCCAATCATCGAGGTCGCCGTGAACTGCGCCCCGAGAAGCGCGTGACCCGGCATGACGCCAATGATCGTTAACGGAATGGGCGCCATGATCACCAACGGGGTGACATACGACCCAAAATGGGCGACCACCAGAAGATAAATAAGGACCAATCCCACCGCATAGGCGGCCCCCATGTCCCGAAAGGTCTCATAGGTCACCTGAGATTCTCCGTCCCATTTCACCGAGTATCGGCTGTTCGTGTCATCGGGCTGGGCGACGAAATACTCTTCAATGGACTGGCCATTCGGGTCGCGAAGATCTGCAATTTTCGAGCGGGCAGAAAAAAGTCCATACAGGGGACTATCAAATCGCTTGGCCACATCGGCCACCACATAGGTCACAGGCAGCAGATCCTTGTGGTAGCGGACCTGCTCGCGCTCCGCGTCCACAATCGTCACCAACTGACCCAGCGGCACAGTCTCACGAGTGCTTGTTCGCACGGTCAAAGAAAGCAAGGCATCCAACTGGCCCTGACGGCTCTCAGGCAGACGAATCGCGATCGGCACAGCGTATTTAGATGCATCATGCAGGTAGGCGGACTCCTCACCCGCAAGCCCTGCGCGTAGCGTATTCACGATCGTCTGCTGCGAGACTCCCATCAGGCTTGCCTTGCGTCGATCAATCACCAACAGCTTCTTTGGTGCTTTGGCGATTGTGCTGTCGTCCACATCCACGATGCCATCCGTGGACTCGAGCGCAGCTCGAATCCCCCGCGCAACAGCGATACGGCCCGCCTCTGTCGGCCCATAAACCTCCGCCACAATTGGCGCCAAAACGGGGGGACCCGGCGGAACCTCAACCACTTTCACATTGCCCCCGTGTGCCTTGGCAATCTGGGTCAAGACGGGTCTAAGCCGCGTCGCAATCAAATGGCTCTGATCATCCCGCTGGCTCTTATCAACGAGATTGACCTGAATATCACCCACCTCTGGAGACTGACGAAAGTAATACTGCCGAACCAGCCCATTGAAGTTAATCGGTGCAGCCGTGCCGGCGTACATCTGAAGGTCCTTGACCTCCGGCGCCTTCATCAACGCCTGGGCCATCTCCCGCAGAACCGCATCGGTCTTTTCGACGCGTGTGCCTGCCGGCATGTCGAGCACGACCTGGAACTCACTTTTATTATCAAAAGGGAGCATCTTTAAAACGACTAGCCCGACTACCGGTAGCGCAACCGAAACCCCGATGGCAGCGAATACCCCTAGTCCGAGTTTCGCGCGTGCGCCACGACCCGAATGGCGGTTTAAAAACGGTGCAAAAAGTGCATTGAACCGCGGCTCTAGCCAACGCGTGATCGCTGACCCATGCTCAGGACTATGCGTCGCCCCTGGCGCTGAGGGCTCCATCCAACGACGTGCCATCCAAGGTGTGATCACAAACGCGATCGCCAAAGAAAGCAGCATTCCGATACTCGCATTGATCGGAATCGGACTCATATAGGGCCCCATCAGTCCGGACACAAAGGCCATGGGCAGCAGCGCCGCAATTACAGTGAGTGTCGCGAGAATCGTCGGGCCACCCACTTCATCAACAGCCCCCGGAATGATTTCCGACAGGGTCTTGTGAGGGAAAAGTGCCTGGTGGCGATGGATGTTTTCCACCACAACGATCGCATCATCGACAAGGATACCGATCGAAAAAATCAATGCGAACAACGACACCCGATTGATGGTGAAGCCATAAGCCCAAGAGGCGAACAAGGTTGCTGCAAGTGTCAAGATCACCGCAGCGCCGACGATCAACGCCTCCCGCCGCCCAAGGGCAATAAATACCAAGGCCACCACAGAGACCGTCGCGAAGAGCAGCTTCTGGATTAACTGCTTTGCCTTCTGATTCGCCGTATCTCCGTAGTTACGACTGACGGTCACCTGAACGTCTTTCGGGATCAGCGTCTTCTTTAGATCTGACACGCGTTGCTGAATCGCCTCAGCCACGTGAACGGCATTTTCACCCGGCTTTTTTGTGACTGCGATCGTGACCGCTGGGTGCATTGCATTGGGCGTTGCTTTTTCGGCATGCCAGACGAGACGCCTGGTCTGATCAGGGCCATCCACAACCTGCGCCACGTCTTTTAAAAATACTGGAACGCCCGCACGGACACCCAGCACAAGATCTGCAACATCCTGGGCGTTACGAAGGAAGGGACCGGTCTCCACCGCAATCGCCTGATCTCCTTGCGAGAGATTTCCAACCGGGGATCCGGCATTGGCCACCGACAAAAGCCCCTGGATCTCGCTCACCGTGAAGCCACGCGCAGCCAGGCGGGCGGGATCAATCTCCACCCGAATGCGTCGCTTTGGTCCGCCGATCGTCGTGACTTCCCGCGTGCCTTCCACTCGCTTGAGCTCTGCCTCAAGACGATTGGCGACCGTCTCAAGGCCCAGTCGATCAACAGCCGGATTCTGAGAATGAAGGGTGAGCGCAACAATCGGGACGTCGTCGATCCCCTTCGGCTTAATCACTGGTGGCAACACGCCTAACCCCCTGGGCAGCCAGTCGGAATTCGCCGACACCGTGTCATGAAGTCGGACCAGCGCCTCGATACGCGGGACCCCCACCTCAAACTGCACCGTAATGACGGACAGCCCGGGCTGAGAGACCGACATGACATGCTCAATGCCAGCGATCTGGGCGAGTACCTGCTGCGCCGGAACCGACACCATCTGCTCAACATCCCGGGACGACGCGCCAGGGAAAGGAATCAGCACATTGGCCATGGTGACGTTGATCTGGGGCTCTTCTTCCCGAGGCGTGACCAGCACCGCAAAAAGTCCCGCCAGAAGCGCGATGATCGCGAGCAAAGGTGTGATCTGCGCCGACTGAAAGGCGGCTGCGATCCGGCCTGAGACTCCAAGACTTTTTGCCACAACTTTCCCCTAATCAATTAATCAAATTATATATTATTATCCAATCAATCAAGCTGCAACCCCCCTCCACAGCCGCGGCGATCCCCCCTAGAATATGCCTTCCAATGAATATTTCAGGGAGACACGCTGTGAAAAAATTACTTGCCGCTACCGTTACCGTTGTGAGCCTAACCCTTGCTGGCCAGGCTCTTGCCTCTGAGGGCACGAGGGTCGTGTACCACGTCAACGAGGGCGTTCAACAAGCCAGTCGAGCGATTGGCAATATTCGCAACCATCTCAGTGCGGATCCGAAGGCCAAGATCGTTGTGGTGACCCATGGGCCTGGTATTGATTTCCTGCTCGATGGTGCCGAGAACATGGCCGGCCAGAAGTTCGCCCCGGCGATTGGAGAGCTCGCCGGCCGTGGCGTGGAATTCAAGGTCTGTAACAACACCCTCGTATCCCGCAAGATCCCGAAAGAAAATGTGATCATGGAAGCGAAGGTTGTTCCCTCGGGCGTCGCGGAAGTGGCCAACCTGCAGGCCAAAGACAAGTTTGTCTACCTCAGACCCTAACCGAATGTTTTAGTACTTTGAGTGATCCTTCATTTGTCAGTGCCCAGCAAGTTCGCTGGGCACTGGAACAGCCGCTTCATTCATCAGTCGTTGTCGCGGGCATCTACACCTCAGCGCGCTGCCCCTGGTGCATCGCCATCAAAAAAGAGCAGCTCGGCCCGAGGACGAAATCGCCAACACCGCCGAGGCTTATCGTTGTCGAGTTTGATGTCGACGATAGCGCCACCTTTACCCTTCCCGGTGGAACCCGCATGACGGCCCGTGACTGGGGGGCGCGACATGGACTGAGGCTCACGCCAACGGTTGTCATGCTGGACCATTTAGCAAAACCCCTGACAGACCCTCTGGTGGGCTACAGCTCCAGAGACTTCTATGCCGTTTATTTAGAACAACAGATCGAAGTTGCACAGCGCTTCTGGCAGAATCGAAGGAAATGACCGATTTCGATACCTCTGCCAGGGCTGACCTGGGACTTCTGCCCGATCATCCGCAGCGCTATGCCCTGCACAACGAAATCCATGCCAGACCCCCGATTCCGCTTTGGTCCAATGAGCGCGTTATCAGCCAGGCGTTTCTTTTAGACTCCGTAAGCCGTCAGGCCCAGATTGATTGGATCAATCGATGCGCGACAGCGGTTGGAAGCCCCACGGGCTCCGGCCCGCACAGCCAGTCGATTCAGGTACTACAGCTGGCTAAAGAGCCATGCCGTGTCCTGCTGAAGTGGGAGATGCATGGCGAATTTCTGAGCATCAGTCTGTTTGCCCAACAGCAATCTGCCGATGTATTCGACAGTCGCCAAACGGTTCTTCAAAAGACAGAAGCCCTGTTACGGCAGATGGGCGGACCAAGCCTTGCCGATCTCGCTGGTCAGCGCATGGTGGCACTCGACATCGTTCTTGAAAAAAGGGATGAGTATCCGGACGCCTTTGAGGTCGCGAAGCGCTTCAGCGGAAATACGGTGATCGGAAGTCTGATTCTCTCGAACCAGAACGCCCAGCTCTGGACCGATCTGCAGCTCGATGCGCAAGGTTTTGTCAGCATGATTGTTAGAGGCAAAGCCTTAGGCAGTCGACAGGCGGGTCGGGCGATCCAGCGGCTGATCGATATCGAAACCTATCGCATGATGGCGTTGCTCGCCCTGCCCTATGCAAAGGCCATGTCAGAGCCACTTCGTAAGGCGGAGCTTGCACTCGCCGAACTGTCGGACAAGATTGCCCTGGCACAGAAAAACCCCGAGATCGACGTCAACGTGGACGCCCAGCTCTTGTCCGGCATTTCTGCCCTCGCTGCGGAAGTCGAGGGCTGGATCTCGGCAAATGGACTTCGATTTACCGCCGCAGAGGCCTACCAAGAACTGGTCAAACGCTCATTGACTGAGCTACACGAGACCACCATTCCAGGTGTTCAGATGCTGAACACTTTTATGGATCGTCGATTTGAACCCGCCATGCGCACCTGCCGCTGGACAGCGCGGCGCCTGCGCGATCTCTCTGATCGAATTTCACGGACCACACACATCCTGAAGACACGCATTGAATTTGTGAACGAGAGCCAGACACAGACTCTGCTCTCAAGCATGGATCGGCGTGCCAAGCTTCAGCTGCGACTTCAGCAGACCGTTGAAGGACTCTCTGTGATTGTCATGACCTACTATGCAACAGGCCTGATCCAGTTCCTGGCCAAGGGCGCAAAGGCGATAGGACTTCCAACAGACCCTGACCTTGTAGCCTTGATCTCAGTGCCACTGGTGGCCGGTAGCATCTTCTGGATTTTGAGCCGACGCCGAAAGAAGCATCCGCTACCGCTTTGAATTAAGGGGTGAGGAGCTCGGTCAGCTCATTCACGACACGAACGGCACCAGAAAAATCCTCATGTTTGAAGTATTCGCTTCTCACAATGACCGTGGGGATGCCTGCCGCAGTGGCTGCTGCTAGCCCATTACGAGAATCCTCGATCGCCACGCAGTCTTTCACAGACAATCCCAAGGTGTGTAATGCGAGCGTATACGCTTCCGGATCCGGCTTTTTCTTCGCGACCTGTTCCCCACAGACGGTGACAGACGGCGCAGGAAGTCTATGACCTCGCAAGATGGCATGCTCCCAGAGCGCTGACCAATTAGCCTGACTGGTGGTTGTCACGACGGCCCATCGCTGACCTCGCGCTAACGCCTGCTGGACTAATGGTCTAAATCCGGCGCGCGGCTGGATTCCACCATTTTTAAGCAAGGTTGCGTAGTAATCATTTTTCCAGCGGTGAATGCGACGAAACAGCGGTTCATCCCAGTCAACCGACAACTTGGAATCTTGCATCCCGTCGGCATAGGCCTTCATGCGTTCATACCCGCCCGTGACCTTCAGCAGCCTTCCATACGTCTCAGTCGACCACTGCCACGGAAGACCGAAGGCCTTAAAGGCCGCATTGAATGCGACGAGATGACCGTCACGCTCCGTTTCGGCGATGGTTCCGTCCACATCGAACAGTATCGCCTTTGCGGAGTGCAACTCAGCGATCACCACGCGAGACCCCTAGGCACCGCGTGTCTGCAAAATTTCCACGGCAGGAAGGACCTTCCCTTCCAGGAACTCCAAAAATGCACCACCGCCGGTTGAGATATAGCCAACCTGGGGCGCTATATCGAACTTCGAAATCGCCGCGAGCGTATCGCCGCCGCCTGCGATCGAGAACGCCGGGGAATGCGCAATCGCAGCGGCAAGCATCTTCGTGCCCCCTGCAAACTGCGGAATCTCAAAGACACCGACAGGGCCGTTCCACACGATTGTCCCGGCAGCCGAAATGATCGCCGAAAGCTTTGCGGCGGTCTTCGGGCCAATATCTAGGATCATGTCGTCTGGTGCCACCTGATCTGCCGACACTTTGTTGGCGCGGGCCAGCGGGGAAAACTCATTGGCAACAACAACATCCTCCGGGATCGGTACGCCGGCGCCTCTTGCCTCCATCATCTGCATGATGGCACGCGCCTCATCTAAGAGATCCATCTCAGCAAGCGATTTACCGATCGGTAACCCTTTCGCGGCCATGAAGGTGTTGGCAATCCCGCCACCCACAATCAGCTGGTCCACCTTCGTAGCAAGGGATCGCAGAATAGTGAGCTTGGTTGAGACCTTTGATCCCGCAACAATTGCGACTAACGGACGTTTTGGATTCTCAAGCGCCGCTGCGAGGGCGTCGAGCTCAGCCGCCATTAATGGGCCTGCACATGCAATCGGCGCAAATCTCGCAATCCCATGGGTCGTGGCCTCGGCCCGATGGGCGGTTCCAAACGCGTCATTGACATAGATGTCGCAAAGGCCGGCCATCTTCTTGGATAGGACCTCGTCATTTTTCTTTTCACCGCGATTGACGCGACAGTTCTCGAGCAGAATAATCTCGCCGGGTGCGACCGAAAAAGCTCCATCGACCCAGTTTGAAATAAGAGGAACCTTTCGCCCAAGAATCTGCGCCATTCGTGCAGCAATGGGGGCAAGAGAATCTTCAGCCTTAAACTCACCCTCCGTCGGTCGGCCAAGGTGCGAGGTCACCATCACCGCGGCACCTTGCTTGAGCGCAAATTCGATCGCCGGGATCGACGCCCGAATACGGGTGTCATCCGTAATCGCACCAGCATCATCTTGCGGGACATTCAGATCCGCACGAATAAAAACACGCTTTCCTGCCAGCGGAAGATCCGTCATTCGTAAAAACTTCATACAAACCCCCGAAAAAATTGAACCGCTGAGTGAATATTAGGGACGATCGCGTCAGGCGCGCTCGACTCAATCGATTCCCCCATGTTGTAACCGTAAGGGACCGCCCAGCAGACGACACCCGCCGCCTTGGCTGTGGCGATATCAATAGATGAGTCCCCGATAAACAGAGACTCTCCCACTGTCTGATCAAGCTGCTCTAGACAGTGGTGAATGACCGCGGGATTAGGCTTCTTGACCGGGAGTGTGTCGCCGCAGATCACCTTATCAAACTGATCTGTCAGTCCATGCCGCTCAAGAATACGATCGGTAAATCGGGTCTCTTTGTTCGTGACGACAGCCCGCATCACTCCCATTTGCTTGAGCTCAGCTAAGGTTTCATTCACCATCGGATAAGCGTGACTATTTGTCCCAGCACAATCGTAGTAATGCACGATGAACCGGTCCATCACATCGGGCCAGTTTGATTCACTCGGCGTGCCTGCAACATGGGTCCACGCCTGACGCATCAGCCATCCGGTACCGTGGCCGATCCAGTCACGGACCTGATTCTGGCTCACCTGCGGATGGCCGAACTCAACGAGCGTTCGATTAGTCGCATCCGCGATCTCGCCTGCGGTATCAAGAAGCGTTCCATCAAGATCAAACATCACGAGCGCCACAACGATCTCCTGTAAGGGCTCTGATCAGGCGCGTCGCTTTTGATCCATGAGGCGCATGATCATTGGGGTAAAGATTAACTGCATCGCAAGCCCCATTTTGCCACCAGGAATGACCAAGGTATTCGGACGGGTCATCATCGAGTTATTTAGCATGGACAAAAGGTAAGGGAAATCAATCCCTTTGGGGTTGGCAAAGCGAATCACCACCATGCTCTCATCCGGGCTCGGGATGTCCTTGGCGATAAAGGGGTTCGAGGTATCGACCGTGGGGACCCTTTGGAAATTGACATGGGTCCGCGAGAACTGTGGGCAGATATGGTTAATGTAATCCGGCATCCGACGCAGAATCGTGTCCACGACTGCCTCCTGCGAGTAGCCCCGCATATTCTGGTCTCGGTGCAGCTTCTGGATCCACTCCAGATTAATGATCGGCACCACCCCCACCAGCAGGTCCACATACTGGGCCACGTTCACGTCTGGACCGACATATCCACCATGAAGCCCTTCGTAAAAGAGCAGGTCAGCGTTCGGAATCATCTCCTGCCAAGGGGTAAAGCTTCCCGGTTCCTGCTTGAACTCAGCGCCTTCGGCCGCGTCATGAATGTACTTTCGCACTTTGCCCGTACCCGTCTGCCCGAAGGTCTTAAAAATCTCTGCAAGTTCTGCCAATAGATTTGCCTCTGGGCCAAAGTGGCTAAAGTTACTGTTGCCGGCATCCATCTGTTGTTTCATCTCTGCCCGCATCGCCATCCGGTCGTAGCGATGCATGGAGTCCCCTTCTAACACCTGCGCCTTGATGCCGTCGCGCCGAAAGATGTGTTTAAAGCTACTCATCACCGTTGTTGTGCCAGCGCCAGAAGACCCAGTAATTGCAACAATCGGGTGTTTTACAGACATGATGAGACTCCAAAAAAGAGGGGGAAATGAAGAACAAGAACTTGTCTACTGGAAAAGCGAGCGCTCTTTAAACAGCGGCGATGAGTACCGCTGATCCGCGCCAGTGTCATATTCCTGGTGGTATCGCTCAATACGCTCGACCTCATTGCGAGACCCCAGGATCACCGGAATACGCTGATGGATCTGGTCAGGCATGACATCAAGAATCCTTCCGCGACCCGTGCTGGCAAACCCACCGGCATGCTCCACAACCATCCCCATAGGGTTGGCCTCGTACATCAGCCGAAGCCGGCCCGGTTTGGATGGGTCCTTGGTGTCTTTCGGATACATAAAGACACCCCCGCGCATCAGAATACGATGTACCTCCGCCACCATGCTGGCGATCCAACGCATATTAAAGTCCTTACCGCGGATATCGGTCTTCCCGGCCTTACATTCAGCAATGTATCGCTGCACTGGGGGTTCCCAGAACCGCTCATTACTGGTGTTAATCGCAAATTCACTGGTCTCTGCTGGGATCCGAATACTGGGGTGCGTCAGGATAAAGTTGCCCACCTCACGATCGAGCGTGAATCCATGGGTGCCCTTTCCCACCGTGAGTACCAGCATCGTTGAAGGACCATAGACGGCATAACCCGCCGCAAGCTGCTCACGCCCTGAACGAAGATAGTCGCTCGCCTGGACCTCGCGATCCGCTGGCGCACGCAATATGGAAAAAATCGACCCGACGCTGACATTGACATCAATATTCGACGACCCATCCAAAGGATCAAAGATCGTCAGAAATGGGCCACGCTTCTCCGAAGCCACAGCGATCGGATCGTCCATCTCTTCAGAGGCAATTCCCGCCACGAGCCCCCCCATTTGGAAGGTGTTGACGAAAGCAGTATTCGAGAGAACATCCAGCTTTTTCTGAACCTCGCCTTGAATGTTTTCAGACTCGAGACTACCCAGCACTCCGGCGAGCGCACCCTTGGCTGTCATCGCCGAGATCGCCTTGACCGCCGCTGCAACATCGATTAAGAGCGCGGCAAGATCGCGGGCCCCTTCCGTGCCGTCAAGTTCTTGAATGAGAAATTTGGATAGGGTTGTACGACCAAGATGCATTAAAGACCTCCCTGAAAAACACGTGATGCACGAATATCCTCTGCCGCAAGGGCTGAGAGCTCCTCGCGGGTAGCCTCGTGACCGGGTTGTGATGCCAGCGCAAAAATTCGATTTGCCTGACGAAGCCGTGCGCGATCCAGCGCATTGCGGATCGATCGCGCATTCGCGAAATGAGGCTGCGCCCTGCGCAACCGGATGTAATCCTGCATGGCGTCTACGGCATCAGGCGACATCACATAATGCATGCTGTCAACCATCTTTTTTGAAATCTCCAACAGCTCTTCTTCGCTGTAGTCGGGAAAATCAATGTGATGGGCGATACGCGATGACATCCCTGGATTCGATTTGAAAAAAGTATCCATACGGTCTTTATAGCCCGCCAGAATCACCACGAGATCGTCGCGATTGTTTTCCATGACCTGCAACAGGATCTCGATCGCCTCCTGGCCATAGTCACGCTCATTCTCTGGACGGTAAAGGTAGTACGCCTCATCAATGAAGAGTACGCCCCCCATCGCCTTCTTGAGAATTTCTTTTGTCTTAGGTGCCGTGTGACCAATGTACTGCCCGACCAGATCATCCCGGGTAACACTGACAACATGCCCTTTCCGGACGTAGCCAAGCCGATGCAGGATCTCCGCGATCCGCATGGCGACGGTCGTCTTGCCAGTTCCGGGATTGCCGGTAAAACACATGTGAAGGCTTGGGCTTGCTGCCTCAATACCGAGCTGGGCACGCGCCTTTGACACCACAAGAAAGGCTGCGATCTCACGCAGTCGACGCTTGACCGGAGCCAGGCCAATCAGTTCCTTATCCAGCTGATCCAGCACCCCTAAGACGTCCGCCTGCTGCAAGATCTCTTGCAGATTTACGCTATCCGTTGGCGGTGTAGATTCCGACATATTCGTGCTCTTCATTTAATCAAAAAACAAAAAAACGGCCGGGATTCACCCCGGCCGTCCGATCCTAGTCGTAACGCTTACCCGACGGCTTATCGGTTGCGTAGGAATGGGTTGTGTAGCGGATCGACCGACCGCCCACTTCCTGGCGAACCAGCCCAAAACCAGGCTCGTGTTTAGGCCGATGCACCATAAAGCTCATACACATCGACTCGACCCCGCGGGTGTTATCGAAGGCATTGACCTTGATATAGCAGTCTGGGTTCTCTTTCCGGCAGGCGTTGATCTCATAGAGCACAGCAGCCCCATCTTTGATCGTAAACATCGGCAGACCCCACATATTCCAATAGGTATTTCTGGGGTGAGGATCATCCGTCCATTCCACTGAGCAGGCCCATCCGTTCGAGATGGCGTAGTCCACCTGCATGCGAATCTCATCGTCTGTCAGGTCGGGCAAGAAAGAAAACTGTCCTTGGGTAATTTTCATAATGTCTTATCTCCAGATGCGTGGTTGACTTGGAATATCGCTTCAGCCCGAGGTCGTCGGCGTTGCGACAAAGTCAGGGGTGTCCGTAGACGCATAGTTAAAGGTCACGTCCTTCCAGGTCTCAAGGGCCTGCTCTAAAGGCTTACACCATTTCGCGGCCGACTTCAGAATCTCCGGACCTTCGTTAATGATGTCCTTGCCCTCGTTTCGCGCCTTGACCATCGCTTCAAGGCCTACACGGTTCGCGATGGCACCGGCCTGAATTCCAGCAGGGTGTCCGATCGTACCGCCGCCAAACTGCAGGACCACATCATCGCCAAACAGCGTTAAGAGTTGATGCATCTGACCGACGTGGATACCCCCCGAGGCCACCGGCATGACTTTCTTCATGTCACACCAGTCTTGGTCAAAGAAAATGCCGCGCGCCAGATCCTGCTTGTTATAGGTCTCACGACAAACGTTATAAAAGCCTTGGACAGTCATCGGATCACCTTCTAGTTTTCCGACAGCGGTTCCGGTGTGAAGATGGTCAACACCAGCCAAGCGGAGCCACTTGGCAATCACTCGGAACGAGATGCCGTGATTCTTCTGGCGGGTGTAGGTCCCGTGACCTGCGCGGTGCATGTGAAGAATCATGTCATTCTCTCGACACCAGTTGCTAATTGATTGAATCGCTGTCCAGCCCACAATCAGGTCAATCATCACCACAACAGAACCCAGCTCTTTTGCGAACTCCGCCCGGCGGTACATCTCTTCCATCGTGCCCGCCGTAATGTTGAGATAATGACCTTTGACCTCACCTGAATTCGCCGCCGACTTGTTCACGGCGTCCATACAGAACAGGAATCGATCCCGCCAGTGCATAAATGGCTGACTGTTGATGTTTTCGTCGTCTTTGGTGAAATCCAGACCCCCAGTCAGGGCCTCATAGACGACCCGACCATAGTTACGCCCCGATAAGCCCAACTTTGGCTTCATCGTTGCACCAAGTAACGGACGACCGTATTTATCTAAGCGCTCTCGCTCAACGATAATTCCCGTAGGGGGGCCCTTAAACGTTTTGACATAGGCCGTCGGCACGCGAATATCTTCGAGTCGGCCCGCCTTGAGTGGCTTAAACGAAAAAACGTTGCCGATCAGCGATGCGGTGACGTTGGCAATCGAGCCCTCCTCAAACAAGATGATGTCGTAAGCCACATAGGCAAAATACTGTTGCTCTTTGTCCGTGCCAGGGCCGGTACCAGGAACCAGGTCCACTCGGAACGCCTTGGCCTGATAAGACTCATGGGCGGTCAGCAGATCGGTCCAGACCACGGTCCAGGTTGCTGTGGAGGACTCCCCGGCAACGGCGGCGGCGGCCTCCTCGGCGTCGACCCCTTCCTGGGGGGTAATCCGGAACAGACAGATAAAGTCTGTCTCCTTGGGTTCATAGTCTGGGCGCCAGTAGCCCATCTGTTTGTATTTGAGGACGCCGCCCTTATAGCGCTCCTTAACATCGGTAATTCGGCCTTCTGTGGGGTTGCTCATGCCTTGTCTCCTTGGGGTTGCAGGGCCCCGGGCAATACCCCTGGGCGTATCGTGGAATTTAGATTCCCCGATTAATAAGTTAAAGTCACTTATCTTGATGCTGTAGATAAGGTTTGCTTATGAAGAACATAACCCTCCGGCAGATCCGAATCTTCGCCTCCGCGGCAAGACACAGCAGCTTTGCCCGAGCGGCGGAAGAACTCCACCTGACCGCACCGGCGGTCTCCATGCAGATTCGGGAAATGGAGGAAGAACTGGGGGTGGCGTTATTTGCTCGGATAGGGCGACGGGTAGAACTCACCAGTGCCGGCGAGTACTTTTTGGTCTTCGCCCGCCGGGTGCTCTCTACCCTCAGCGAGGCCGAATCCGTCATGCAGCGACTCAAAGGTGCCAAGACGGGTAGCCTAAAGATTGGACTCATCAGCACGGCCAAATACTTTCTGCCAAGAATGCTGGGGGCATTCCGAAAGGACCACGAAGGCATTCAAATTCGAATCGAGGTCCGTAACCGCGACCAGCTGATCGAGCTGCTTCGCGGCGGAGAGATTGATCTCGCCATCATGGGTCGCCCGCCACGACATCTCGATACGCGCGCTGAAGTCTTCGCATCTCACCCGCTTGCCTTTATCGCACCGCCGAGCCACCGACTTGTCCAACAGCGAGAGATCCATACATCGGTGCTTGACACAGAAGAACTCATCATCCGCGAGGACGGATCAGGTACACGGTACGTCATGGAAAAGTTCTTTGAACAACATAAGATAGACCCGCCGGTCACGATGGAGATGTCAAGCAATGAGACGATCAAGCAGGCGGTCGCTGCGGGGCTTGGCATCTCGTTCGTGTCGCTCCACACAGTCGGCCTTGAGACCGCCCACGGACAGCTAGCGATTCTGGATATCGAGGCTACGCCCGTCATGCGATCCTGGCACGTGGTCGCACTCACCCAGCGCAATTTATCCCCCGCTGCAGAAGCGTTTCGTTACTTTATGCTTGAACGTGGTGCAGAATTATTGGCACATCAGTTCCCTCACCTGAAATCCTGAGACCTCCTTAAACCGCTTTTTATTCACGTTAACGCTATGACAATCCCCGTTCATTGGCTGACCAGTCAGCTTGCCATTGCGCCTCAGATTAATGCCCAACAGATCCCCGACATTGCTGCGATGGGTTTTAAGACCATCATCTGTAACAGGCCAGATAACGAGTACGGTCCAGGGCAGCCCACCGCAGCCGAGATCGAACAGGCCGCTACCGATGCTGGACTACGGTTTGCACATCATCCGGTTGCCGGAAACGGGGGAACCGCCGCAGACGCGAAAGAGATGGGACGTTTGTTCGCAGAACTGCCCGCCCCGGTTCTCGCTTATTGCGCGTCAGGGGGCCGGTGCATGGCACTGATCGGCGTTACCGCACGCATGGGCATGCCGATCCCTCAGTAACCCCTCATAGCGATTAGACGATCTCTCTCGCGAGGCGCTTCAATAAATCCACCCGCTGCTGAGCAACCACCTGGTATTGACGTGATTGCAGAAGATCGCGTCGCCCGGGGAACACAGCGACTTGGGTCTGGGCCCAATGCTCGCGCGATTCATGAAGCCGGTGAATCTCTTCGCGGTAAAGACGCATCATTGCCGTGATCCAGTCACCAAGCGGGGCCAGTCGGCCGTGACCACGAAAACAAAACCGATCGACCTGACGCTGGGCAGTTGATGCGCTCGTCCACGTCTCACCGGTGACCCACTGATTTGTGAGAAACAGACGAATCGGAAGCCCGTGTCGGCTCAGCGAAATCCCCACGAGATGGACGAACGTCCCCTCTGGTTTCGGCCGAGAGAAGATGTGAAAGTGTCCATGCTCATCGCGTATCCGTTCACTGACCGCGTGTGCATGGTAGTAAAACTCGGTGCCGTGAACATCGTCTCGCGCATCCCTGAGCGGATAGTGCTGCCATTCTCGAAACGCATTCGCTCCGACAAGTGCCGCCTGGGTAAACCCAGAAGACTTGTCACGGTAAAAAGACATCACCCGCACAATCTCTTGTGCGGGTGATCGGGTCACTGCCATTGGTTCGAGATTACTTCTTCTCGTCTTTTTTGTCGTCTTTCTTCTTCTCTGCGGCCGGCTTAGCAGGACCACAGGGACTTGCTTTTTTCTTCTTCGGCGCGCAGGGGCTCGCCTTTTTCTCAGACTTCTTATCAGCGTCCGCAGGCTTCGCATCCTGCGCAACGGCTGCTGGCGCAGCCACACCTGCTGAGATCATCATTGCCAATGCGGCAAGCTTCTTTGAATGTTTCATTGTGACTCCCCTTTCAGTATTTAGTTGAACCAAATATTCCGTTGATTCAGCGACTCAGATCGATTCAATGCTCGGTTAATGTAACTGACTTGGCTCCGCACCGCGAACCGCCTGCTCTGCCGTCACCGGGCCACCAGCACGCTTTTCCATTACGGTACCGCCAAGGAAAACCGCGACAGCGGCCGCAATCATGACCAGGTTCACCCAAAGGCTTGAAATGCCCAAGACAGCCGGCAAGGTATCTCCACCGGAGAACTCTCCCGCCTCGGTCAGCGCGCCGAGCTGGTCATAGGCACCGGCAAACACGATTGTGCCAACGACAAGTCCAAGTACAAAAACAATCGCATCCAGTCGACCCGACATGACACCGACCATAGACGTCCCGGGGCAATAGCCCCCCACCGCAAATCCAGATCCAACTAACGCACCGCCGATTGCGGCCGCCCCAAGTAATGCCGGCGGGACAAAGATGTCGTCGAGCACGACGATACCCGCCCATTCGCAGAGCATCAGTCCGACCGAGGTCACCACGATCGCCGTAAACATCACCTTAAAGACAGACCAGTCGGTGAGTCGAAACTGCGCCGTCAATTTACAAGGACTTCCGAACCCAGCATTCTCCAAAATAAAACCAAAGGCGAACCCGAGTAATAGACCAGAGAAAATTTCGATCATCGACATTTACTGGACCCCCCGTACAAGGCGGCTGACCACCAGACCGACCGCGAAAAACGTCACAAGAAATGTGAACCCGGCTAGGCTTAGGGTTGCCGCACCAGAAAGTCCCATCCCACTCGTGCACCCTGCAGCGATTCGCGCGCCGAGCCCGGCAAGTAACCCCCCAGCGAATGCCGTAATCAGCCGGCGTGAACGTCCGAGCGTCCTTTGGCCATCAATCTGTAACCGAATCCGGCGTGCCAACCTCGCGGACACAAATGCGCCAATGACTACGCCAATTACCTGCCAGGTGATCCAGGCAGAAAATAACCCGTCTTCCGCCATCGGACCAAGATAGGTCTCTGGCCCCGCCAGACGATCGACACCCGAGACCAGCCATGCAGCGATCTCCGTCGTGAACCCTGTAGCCCCAAGGCCATGGCCCATGACTACGAATGTCAATAACAGTACCAGCCCCAGGGCAACCCCTGCCACGAGCGGATGCCAGAATGGCTTTGGCGGCGTAAATGTGAATGGTTGACTCATCATGTTCCCTTCATCGATTTTCTGGGCCTGCAGAAGAGCCCCTGCAAAGAACCCAGCATAGCGATTACTCGATCATCGCTGAGTTGATAGTGAATGTACTTCCCTTCGCGACGCGTTGAAACCAGCCCCTCGGTGCGAAGGACCCCAAGCTGCTGAGACAAGGTCGGCTGCTCGATGCCGGTCAGCGCTTCTAACTCACTCACGCACTTCTCACCCTCTGTGAGCTGGCACAGCAACAAAAGCCGGTCTTCATTAGCCATCGTTCGCAGAAAGGCAGTCGCGACACCCGCAGACTTTCGCATCGCGGCGAGATCTACAACAGTCGACATGGATAACCCCAGTGGTTAATGTTCCCCACAATCTAGTTACTGACATTATGTTTGTCAATTAACTATGCCAACAGGGGGAAACGAAGTGGTGCCGGAGCCGGAATCGGCCGACTATCTAGAGCCACTCAAAGCCCCCTTTGGAAGTGACTGAATGGGGGAAAAACCCCCGAAGCCTGATCGCTCCCCTACTGGGCCACAGATTCGGCCCGTATAGCGTGAAGGACGTTTTGAGCTGCAGCGACGCCCATCTTGACGTAGGCATCGCGGGTAACGCCACCGATATGCGGACTCAGAACGAACCCGGGTTCACCTTGGAAAACATGCGGAACCGTCATCGGCTCAACAGCAAAGGTATCCAGCCCTGCACCCATGACCTGGCCATCGCGTACCGCTTGAAGTAACGCGGATTCGTCAATTAAGCCTCCGCGGGCTGTGTTGACCAGGATCACCCCTCGCTTACACGATGCGAGCACCTGCGCACTCACCATCTTTGCATTGTCTTTGGTCAACGGACAATGCAAAGAGATGACGTCACTATCGCGCCAGATTGCATTAAGGTCAACGCTTTGGATATAGGAAGGAATATTTTTTGCAAATGGGTCATAAGCAAGAACTGACATCCCCATCGCATGAACCATCTGCGCGAACCGCAACCCTATCGCACCAAGACCGATGACTCCTACGGTTCGACCTTCTAGCTCTAGACTCTTATGAGTAGCCTTATCCCAGTGCCCCGCATGCATACGCTCATTCAAATGAACGACTGACTTGGCACACGCCAGCATCAGCGTTAAGGCCTGCTCAGCGACAGCCGCCGCATTGGCGCCAACTGCTGCGGCCACCTGTACACCGCGCGCAGCAGCAGCCTCTTTATCAATTGTGTCCGTTCCACTGCCATGCTTGGAGATGACCTGCAAGGCTGGCGCTGCTTCCATAGCCTCCTTAGTAACCCCGCTGTAACGGACAATGATTGCGACCGGATTATGCTGCTTACAAAGCGCAGTGATGTCAGTGGTCGTTGGCGTTTTACCAGCAAATACAACTGAGAAATCTTCTAACAGAGCCAACGCCTGCGGTGCCAGATCTGCTGCGGTCACCAGAATCGTTGGACGACTCATAGAGATTCCCCCTCCCCTAGCACTCCTGCCTTGCGGAGTGACCCGTCAAGCCATTTCGGGCTCAGCGCCTTACCCTGACGAATGTCCGCAATACGCTGGGTTTCCGCTTCGACCTTCTCTTGTGCAAGCGGCATCAAATACGCAGCGCTTTGACGCTCAATGACCGTTACGCCATCGGCATCTCCCACGACCAGATCTCCCGGATGGACTGTTACGCCCCCGACGGACACCGGATGATTGATTCGACCGGCGACATCCTTGGTCGGACCATTCGGATTGAGCCCCGCCGCATACATGGGAAATCCCAATTCCTTGATCGCCTCGCTATCACGCACAGCACCGTCAATCACCACGGCAGCTATGCCCTTCGCCACACACAATTGGCACATGATCTCGCCCATCAAGGCGCTGGTGAGATCCCCTTTCCCATCGACGACCAAAACATCGCCTGGTTTCGCGATTGCAATCGCTGCATGAATCATCAAATTATCGCCAGGACGAACATCAACTGTCAGCGCAGGGCCCGCAAATCGAAAACTTGGTGAAAGCGCAGCAATACGTCCACTCATGGCTCCGCGACGTCCCGCCACATCAGCCAGAATCGACGCAGGAAATGCAGCCGCCTTTGCGACTGTCTCAGAATCAACCCGTGGGAAATCCTTCACAACATCTGAATTTTTCATAAATACTCTTCCTTTAAAAAAGGTTTAGTCGCCAGCAGTTTCTTCGGAGATGCGCCCAATCCGTCGACGAAGCGATGGCAATACCATGGCAAGAAACAGCGTCAGGGTGATCAGCAGAAAAGTTAGGCTGATGGGTCGAGAGACAAACACTGAGAAGCTGCCATCCGACATCAGCAGTGCGCGACGTAGGTTCTCTTCAAGCAGAGGACCCAGCACAAAGCCAAGAATCAGCGGGCCGGGATGGCAATCAAGCTTAACGAGCAAATACCCCAGCAGACCCGCAAGCGCACAGAGATATACATCCATAGCGCTGTTATTGAGACTGTAATTTCCTAAGGCAGCAAAGACGAGGATGGCGGGATAAAGCCATCGATACGGAACCTGCGTCAGGCGTGCCCAGATTCCAACCAGAGGAAGATTTAACAGCAAAAGGAGCGCATTTCCGATAAACATGCTCGCTACCAGCCCCCAGAACAGTTCGGGACGTGACGTCATCACCTCTGGACCCGGCTGAATCCCTTGCATGGTTAGCGCTCCCAACATTAAGGCCATCACCGGAGTCGCTGGGATCCCGAGCGTTAGCGTCGGAATAAAGTGCGTCTGCGCTGCTGCATTGTTGGCCGCCTCTGGCGCAGCGACTCCCTCTATCGCCCCCTTTCCAAAGCGTGAAGGATCCTTAGCAAGTTTCTTTTCCAGCATATAGGCCGAAAAAGACGCGACTGAAGCCGTGAGACCGGGTAACGCACCAAAAAAAGAACCAAGCGCTGTCCCGCGCAATGCGGGACCCGCTGACGCCTTAGAATCACTCCAGGTCGGCATCAGGTTCTTGATATCCTTTGCAAAAATTTCAACCTTCTCAGATCGTGAGACGTTTTGAACGATTTCGGCAATCGCAAAAAGCCCGACCGCAAGCACCGTAAATCCGATGCCATCTAATAACTCCCTCATTCCAAAAGTGAAACGCGGCAGACCGGAAGTGACGTCGGTTCCGACGATGCCAAGCAGCAGCCCCAGGACGACCATCGCAAGCGACTTCACCAGATCCCCTTGCGCGAGCACGGCAGAAAATACTAGCCCCATCATCATCAGCGAGAAGTATTCTGCAGCACCAAACTCGAGTGCCCACTTTCCAATTAGTGGCCCAAAGAAAGCCACGATGAAAGTCGAAATTACCCCCGCGACAAAGGACGCGACTGCAGCCGTTGCAAGCGCAGGTCCCGCGCGACCCTGCCGAGCCATTTGATAGCCATCGATCGCAGTCACTGCAGACGAGACTTCACCGGGCATATTGACAAGAATTGCTGTCGTGGACCCCCCGTACTGCGCACCGTAAAAAATACCCGCAAGCATGATCAGAGCGCTCACAGGGTCGAGCCCAAAGGTCATGGGGAGGAGCACCGCGATGGTTACTAGCGGACCCACCCCCGGCAAGACGCCAATTAGCGTTCCTAGCAAAACCCCGATAAAACAGTAAAGAAGGTTCTGAATGGAGAACGCGACCCCAAACCCAAGCGCGAGAGAAGATAAAGTATCCATACGCGAGCGTCCTGTTCAGAAATTGAACAGCGAATACGGGAGTCCAAGACCCCAGATAAAGATTGCGACCGCCATAAATGACAAGACCACAATCAGGATCAGCGTCTCAACCAACTTAAACTCACGACCCGCCAACGCGCTGACAAAAATCAACACAAAAAGCGCAGGCAGCAGCCCCACATGCTCCATAAGCCAGCCAAACCCGACTAGAGCAGTAACAAGCAAAATTAAGGCGAGCCAGTTCCAGTTCCCCTCGAGCTGCACCCTAAAGCGCAGGCCCTTCACCAATGTCACGATGCCGAATCCGATCAGGATGAAGCTAAGGACGCGGGGAAAGAAACCCGGACCCATATCACCGAGACTGCCAAAGCTATAAGAAAGAGCCACAACGAATCCGATCACCCCTAACGCGATGAATAAAAGTCCAGCCAGTGCATCGCGGTTATGACGTAGCCGAATACTCATAGTGACCGCACCTTCTTTCTGAAATGGTGACTTATTGCGCCTTGATCCCCGCCTCTTTAATCACACCTGCCCACTTGTCACGGTCGGTTTTGATCTCAGCGGCAAAAGCGGCGGGACCTGTCGTGACACTGCCTTCGAGCTTTGCCTTTACATCAGGCGCTTGCATGGCTTTAGTGATCTCGGTATTCAGCTTCGCAATTATCGGCTCAGGCGTTCCTGCGGGAACGGCAATGCCAAACCAGGTTGTCGCCGAAAAACCAGGAGATCCGGATTCAGCAACCGTGGGCACGGTGGACCAATCGGCAACTCGCTTTGCGGAAGTTACGGCAATGGCTCGTACCTGACCTGCTTTAACGGGACCTTTTACCGACTCAACAGAAGCAACGAAAAACGTGACACGGCCACTGATAACATCAGGCAGAGCCTGTGCCGTACCCTTGTAAGGGATATGCTTAAAATTTACGTTCAGTGCCTTTTTGATGTACTCGCCTGTTAAGTGCGCCACCGTCGCATTGCCAGGCGATGCCATCAAAAGCTTACCGGGCTCTGCCTTCGCCGCCTTGATCAGATCCGCAAAAGATTTGATTGGCGAATCATTGCCGACAACAATGGCAATCGGCAGCTCGCTCACCAGCGTAACAGGTGAAAAATCTTTCACAGGGTCATAAGAAAGTCCTGGCGTCAGACTGGGCGCAATTGAAAGGTTACTGGTCTGCCCCATCACCAGGGTATAGCCATCGGGTTTTGATTTGGCTGCAGCGTCAAGCCCCACTACCCCGCCAGCGCCTGGCTTATTCTCAACAACCATCTTCCACCCCAAACTTGAGGAAAGCTTGTCAGCAATTACGCGACTGATGATGTCAGTGCCTCCACCCGGGGGAAAGGGAACAATCAACTTGATCGGCTTGTCGGGGTAAGCCGTCTGAGCAGCAGCGGAACAGGCGAAAACAGCGGACGCGAGCGCAAGCAGTGCGCGCTTGTAGATCTTCATAAGTGTCTCCTCAATGATGCGTTCTATGTTTTTTGGGCATTTGGATGCCGCTTCCGAAGGAATTTTTATTGTGGGAAGTTAGATCGATCAAATCCAATGCATAATTTCTTACAATTCATAAATATAACTTTTGCTATGGATCTTCGTGACCTTCGCTACTTTGAAACCATCGCGCGACTGGAACATCTCGGACGTGCCTCAAAAATGCTGCACCGCACTCAACCCGCTCTAACCAGTAGTATTCGGCGTCTCGAATCAGAATGTGGCGCCACACTATTTGAACGATCAGGACGCGGCATACGACTGACTGATGCAGGGCAGCTCTTATTGAAGTGGGCGCAGCGACTCCGACTTGGGGTTGAGGATGCAAAACGCGAGTTGTCGTCGCTTCAAAAGGGACTAACCGGCCACGTCCGAATCGGGATTGTCCCAACTGCTGCGCAGTTCATGCTTCCGTCTGTTGCGAAGCAGTTACTCGCCGAGGCCCCCTCGGTGATTCTCAATACCCACATCGGGCTCATAGACACCCTAAAACCAATGCTAGAACTGGGGAAGTTAGATCTGATGATCTGTACAGAGGGGCGTCAGGAGAAATGGCTCATAAGTCGGATGATTGCTGAAGACCCAGTAGTTGTGGCAACACATGAAGGTCACGAACTCTTCCGCGAGTGCGCTACCATGGAAGATTTGACACGCTACCGATGGGCACTGCAGGCGCCCGGGGCGCCAACCCGAGACTGGCTGGACAACGCCTTTGATGCACGCGGCCTGCCCCGACCGGAGGTCCAGATTGAAGCGTCTATGCTAATGATTCTTCCCAACCTGATCATGCAGACAGGACTTCTAAGTTTCGTCTCTCGCCATCACTTACAGGGAGAGTTCTCAAGGCATGGACTAAAAGAAGTCCCCGTCAAAGAGGTGATCATGCAGCGTAAACTTGTCGCGATGTATAGCGCTGACAAACCACTTCCAGCAGCAGCCGAAAGATTCTTAAAGCTGCTTCTTGCGCAGAGTCACACTCTTACGGCAACCCAACCCAGCAAAAGTGTCAACAAAACCCGCTAAGCTACTCGAAACGGCGGGCTTGAAGCCCTGGTTCGGGGCGTAATCAAACCGATGGAGTCGTTTTCAAGAGGCATCGAAACATTCGGATTAGATCTTACTAGTCAGTATCACGATTTTTTGTACCCAACGTCGTTATTTAGCCTTGAGAGTTATCTAATCATGAAGTGATACGAACTATCGCTCAGACAACCCTCTTCCAACTGCTGCAGCACGGCTCTTAGATTCGGTCCTGGCGCGGTCCAAAAGCAAGTAGCCCTCGAGGACAAGAAAAAAACAAGGGATAGCGCTTATAGATCTCTACTGATCGGAGGCTTAGCATTTACGCGCAAATGCACAAAATCGCCGCCAGCACGCCTCAGTCGGGCGGCAGATGACAGCCACCCAAGGAGATCAGATTATGAACAAGTCACCACAGTCAGGCAGGCGAAGCGTTCTTCTCGGAATCGCTGGAAGCCTAGCAACACCCCATCTTTCCTGGGCTCAAAGCGCGTGGCCCACAAAGCCCGTTACGGTTGTGGTGCCTTTCCCTGCCGGGGGTGGAACGGATGCATTTGCCCGACCTTTATCTCAGCAATTCGCACGCCTTACCGGCAAACCACTGGTAATCGATAACCGAGGGGGTGCTGGCGGCACGGTTGGTGCGACTGCAGCGTCACGGGCGGCACCAGACGGATACACCTTATTTATGGGTGCGGTGCACCACACGATCGCACCCTTCATGTATGCAAAGCTCGACTATGACCTTGAGCGAGATTTTGTGCCGCTCATTCTAGTTGCGAGCGTGCCGCAGGTTCTTGTCGTCAACCCCAAGAATGTGACAGCACCTGACTTCAAAAGCTTCTTGGAATACCTGAGAAAAAATCCTGGCAAGTTAAATTACGGATCTGCAGGCGGTGGGACTTCGCACCACCTTGCCGGAGAACTTTTTAAATTACAGACAAAAACCTTTTTAACGCATATTCCATACCGTGGTGCCGGGCCTGCACTACAAGACCTTATTGCTGGAAGCGTTGATCTTATGTTTGATGGTCTTGGATCTTCCGCTCAGCACATCAAATCCGGTCGAATCAAAGCGCTGATGGTGTCAGGGGCGAAGCGAAGCCCCGCTTTTCCTGACGTTCCGTGCTCAAGCGAACTTGGGCTACCGAACTACACTGTCTCGACCTGGTACGGATTGTGGGCCCCGAAGGCGACCCCGGCCGATGTACAAGCCCGGGCAATCGAAGAGGTTCGACGGTCATGCCAGACTGAAGAGGCAAAAAACGTCTGGCTACGCCAAGGGGCAGAGTTCCCAAATCTTGCAGGTGCTCAATTTGATGCCTTTATTAAGACGGAACTTAAAAAGTGGGGGCAAGTTGTAAAGGCAGCTGGCGTTAAGCTCGACTAAAGACAGATTCGACTACAACTGGAGCGATCGTTACGGTTGTAGCCGATCGTGACTACGAAAAAATTCTTTAATAATGGCAAACGCAAATCTTTTCTCGCAACTTCGAGCAAGTTTTCCCAGGAACCTCGACAGTATCGCCGTAGAGACTGATGAGGGGCTGTATTACTCTTGGCAGGATATTGATCGCGCCACTGCCATGATGGCAAATCTCCTTGGCTCACTGAATCTACCAAAGGGATCTCGAATTGCGGTTCAAGTCGAAAAGTCCGTCGAAGCAATGCTGCTGTACCTAGCGACGATTCGTGCGGGCTATATCTTCATTCCGTTGAACACGGCTTATCAAAGCGGAGAAATTGAATACTTCATCGGAGACGCATCTCCCGCCGTTATCGTCTGCAGCGCTGAAAATGAAAGCTGGATAGCAGCGATTGCTGGTAAATTAATCAAGCCCCGGATTTTCACACTCGGCGACAACCGGACTGGAACGCTACTTGAAGAAGCCGCAAGACAAAGCGATCAGCATCAGATCGCCAAGAGCGAACCAGGTGATATCGCCACGATTCTTTACACCAGCGGCACCACAGGGCGTAGCAAAGGAGCGATGCTAACCCATCAAAATATGTCCTCCAATGCGAAGGTGTTAAAGGAATACTGGCACTGGAAAAAGGGGGACGTGCTCATACATGCACTGCCAATTTTCCATGTGCACGGACTTTTTGTCGCAATTCATGGTGCCTTAATTAACGGCAACGCAATGATATGGCTCGGAAAGTTCGATCCCAAAAAAGTGATCAACCAACTGCCCAGAGCGACAGTGTTTATGGGCGTGCCAACGCTGTACGTTAGGATGTTGTTAGAACCCTCCCTGACCCGTACCGCTTGTAAACACATGCGACTTTTTATCTCGGGCTCAGCACCGCTTCTGATTGAGACCTTTAATCAATGGAAGGAACGTACGGGCCACACGATCCTTGAGCGTTACGGCATGAGCGAAACGATAATGCTCACATCAAACCCCTACGCGGCCGACGCACGATTTGGAAATCAGGATGAACGTCGTGGGGGTACTGTTGGATTTCCCTTACCTGGCGTCCAAGTGCGCGTCTGTGATGATAAAGATCGGCCACTCAAGTCTAATGAGATCGGGGGAATCCAGGTAAAAGGCCCAAACATTTTCAAGGGCTACTGGAATATGCCTGAGAAAACCGCCCAGGAATTTACCCTTGATGGTTTTTTCCGAACAGGTGATGTCGGAAAGTTTGATGAGCGCGGCTACGTGACAATCGTCGGCAGAAGCAAAGATCTCATCATTAGTGGTGGATACAACGTCTATCCAGCGGAAATCGAAAGTGTGATCAATGAAATGCCTGGCGTTGTTGAAAGCGCGGTTGTGGGCGTTCCACACCCCGACTTCGGCGAGGTTGGCGTTGCCGTAGTGATCACCAAAAAAGAATCGTCCCCGGCAGCAGAGCAGATTCTTTTGGAACTAAAGTCCAAGCTAGCGAACTTCAAGATTCCCAAGAGATGCTTCATTGTTGATGAGCTTCCCCGAAATGCCATGGGAAAGGTTCAGAAGAATGTCCTGAGGGATCGCCATAAGAGCATTTTTGCTTCGGAAAACTAAGGCCCTGACCTGTGGCGCCGAGCCGCCTCTGGAAAAGGGCCCGGCTGACCTCCCTCAATATCCAAGCGATCTACACGTCCGCAAACCTTGCTGGCGTAATGCATAGCCTCTCTTCGTCAAATACTGCTAAGCAACAAAAGTTTACGTGCCCACATTGTCCTAATTTAAAGGGAGACCACATAAGAACTCAACATTCCCGAAACTGACAACCATGGGGATCGGCATTACGTGATAGCTCAAGCAAATCTGCGCCCGCCAATTACCGTAGCGGGCATCGACTGAGTGATATTTCTGACGAAACTCCGAAGGTCTTACCCCCCCCACGGTTCAAAAAGGATTCCCGTGGCTACCAACGGCGCAGTGCCTGCTAGGTTTTCTGCACTCTCACTAAAGTCCGCCAGCACCTTCGCCTTTGTTTTGCTTGGATTCGTATTCATCTCATTCAGCCACCAATCAAATCCTCCCTGATCAGGCGTACGCCCCAGCACGTTGGTGTACACCTTCGCCAGAAAGTCTGCGTTTGAGGGTTCGGCACCATATAAGTCTCGAAACTCCCTTGAATCAATAAAACGGGCGGAGACTTCAATCAGATCCATACCTTTGTCCATCTGTTCAATCCAATAGCCCAAGCCACCAGCGTCAGGCGTCCGATTGAATGCAGCTTTATAGATCCGATAGGCCTGTCCAGCATCCCCTGAAATATCCAGTGCAACCGACAAATCCGAGAACACGAGTCGCTCGAAGTTCTTCAGAGTGTCGGCAAGAATATTTTGAGAAAGCGTGGAAGATGATTTAACGGTCGCCTCGTTACTCGAAAGCAACTGAATCACATAATCAGATCGCTTCCCGGTGTAATGGCTAAAATCAAGGCCCGCTCCCCCGTCAATCGAGGCCCCCCGAAGGGAATTGGCACCCACGTCATAAACCTTGTCGTTACCAGCCCAGGTGCGCATGAGCGTGCTCTCATTACGACTCGAAATCACAATATCGTCTTTGAAATCAACTTTAGGATCTAACGCCAAGGGCAACTGTATGAGCACACGACGATCAGTCTGGTTTGAACCGTCGTGAATCAGCGAGAGCTCAGCAACGAACGAAATTTTTCCGGCGCCATCTAGGTACGGATGGAACTCCGCGAAAGATGCCTGATACCCCTTAGTCTTTGCAAAGTCCCGGACGTCTTCCCAATAATCGATAAACTCTTCTCTTCTGTACTCATGAAGACGCCCAGTTCCATCATTTAACAAAATAAAATTTTGTTGCCGAGAAAGGCCTTCATAGGTCGGACCACTGGATAGATATGAATTTATACCAGACTGATCGATGTCTCTAACCTGAAGGTTGTAGTCGACCTCAGCCGAATTAACTGGAAAGCCCTTGTTTAAAGAGTCAGTCACATCCGAAAAGTTGAGATTTCCTGAATTCTGGAACATTTGCAACATGGACGGATATAAGAATGCCCCTGAGGCTTCTTGTTTCCACATTGAAGTACCGGCCAAGATATCCGGCTTACCGTCATGATTAAAATCATCGACCCATAGACGATAAATGTGAGTGACACCAACACCCCAGTGCGATGAAACCGACTTAAACTCAGCCCGACTCGTCATATACGGTGTAAGTAGCTTTAGTGGAGTGGCTCCACTTACATCAGATCCATCAAACCGATAAATGCCGATATAAAACTTGTCGTCACCGTAGGGGCCGCCGGCAACCTTTATATCACCAGAGATTAATTCCATCCCTGGAAGCCCATCGAAATCAGCTACTGCGACAGACATACCCCCAACCCTATCTCGAAGAACCGGAGCAGAGACAGTGTTAAATCCGCTCGAACCATAGGAATAAGTGTTATTCATCGGTCCGAACGATTGAATAATTACGCTGGGCTGTCCATTCGGCCCCACATACAGCTGCGCATCATGAGCCATGACTTGATCGTTGAGCGTTTCAACCTTGAACTTACCTGCCCCATCACTCAAATAAACGGTACTTGATGAAGTGACAAAGGGACTCTCGTTGTGCGCTGCCAAAAAGACGTCGTCTCTACCATCACGGTTAAAGTCGGCGATGATGACGGACGAGCCTCCATTCGTTTTTGACGTGGAGAGATATTCATCATTAACTATTCGCATATCCCCAGATGCCGTCTGCTCGATGAGTACAGTATTGACGGGGGTAATCGAGGTTGCCTTGTTGTCAAACCCAGAGTAAGCCCACCCTATAGCCACCATACCCTCGCGCCCCGCGGGACCGAATACCAAGTTCCCCCAAAACGAGTTTGCAATCGAGGGGACGTAGGTGCTTGAGTAGTATTGAGACTCAATAGGCTGCCAGACCCCAAGAACCTTTGCGTTCAGTGCATACCCATCTCGAATGGGGGCATAAATACTTTTATCACCAAACTCAATTTGATCAACATCCTCAATGATCTTGATATTCTGCGGATAAGAAATTTCTGTTAACCGAAATTTCGATCCATCACCGAGAATCTCAATTCGGAAGGCCGTCGACGGTTGAGAGTAGAAAGTTACCTTATCCCATCCGCCGCCACCGATTACCGTATCGGCGCCGCCAGCAGTGTAGAAGATCTCATCTTTCACCGACCCCTTAAAGTAGTCCGAGAATTGACTACCTTGATAACCCGTGATGCCAGAGAAATAATCGGTTCCACCCCAGCCATTCTTTACGTAGCCGTTCGGAGCGTCTAACGTAATCGCCCCAGGACTTCTAAAATACTGAAGCAGATTGTATTTATCACTGCCATAGATATAGTTTGTCCCAAAGGAAGGGGCCGCCGCAACAGAGTCTCCAAGATAGATAGTGTTAGAGGATCCTTCGGAATAGATCGTCGAGAATTGCGTAAGCCCGAGCTTGTCTGTGTAAACCGTTTGATTTGATTCTTTTAGTGTGTAATCCACGCTGCCCCCAATCTCTGTTACCAAGGTTTAGGAAGACCGAGCCGACCAAGCAGATGCTGCGATCCATGGAGGCAAGGATGCTAACGAGTTCAATACCAGTAAACCGGAGTTTAAGCACGACTCATTGGTGCCCGGAGCCGGAATCGAACCGGCACGGCTTGCGCCCCAGGATTTTAAGTCCTGTATGTCTACCTATTTCATCATCCGGGCTAACGGGTGAGCCTATATTCTACCGGGGAGCGCGGCCCCCTTCTCGCCAGGATATGTGCACCCCCAAAAGGTCCCTGCATACTCAGATCTCAATGACCTTTTGCGGGTCGAAGTAAGGGTTCTCCCACTGGAGTTCTTCAGGACTCTTCACCTTGCCAAGGGTCGTTGCGTAGCTACCGGGATTGGTCATGACCCGGCACTTACCCACCCTGTAGTCAAAGCTGTCGTGCACATGACCATGGATCCAAAAGTCAGCCTTCATCACCAGATCATCCAGATCTGAAACAAAGGCGGCGTTACAGGGGTCTCCTCGGAACCTGGGATGGACGCTGCCGCGCGACGGCGCATGGTGGGTAATGACGACGGTCTTCCCATCGAAGGGCTCATCCAATTTTTTGGCCAGCCAGGCTTTTTCTTCCTGGTGCCGCTCAAATGCCTGCTGGGCAGAGAACCCCTGACCCGCCTTCTGTATTCCCATGATCTTTCGGTGATCGGCAATACGCGCCTCACAGGCGAGCATCGATGCAAGCTGCCGGCCTCCTGTGCCCATGAGCTGATAGTCCGTCCAGAGCGTGCACCCAAGAAAGCGAACGCCCTGGTCAATAAATTCATCCTGGGCCAAAACAACCAATGCCGTATTTTCCGCAGCCGCTCGAATCTTTGCTATCTGCGGTTCGATCGCTGTGTCATAAAACTCGTGGTTACCTGGCACGTACAGCACAGGATGCGGCCACCGGCCAAACTGATCGACCATTTGTATGCCGACGTGGATATCACCCGCTAACACCAGCACATCTGCAAACGGCGTATAGAGCCTGTCCACGCGAATGTAGTCTGGAAAACGCTTATTCAGGTATTCCAGGTGGAGATCCGAGGCAAAGTGAATTCGCATGACAGGGTCAGTTTACAATCGGTTCACCTCACTTGGAAAGACTGGGAGCAGACCATGTCAGAGACAACACAGATCGTGGCAGCCGTCCTTTTTGGAATTGCGGTACTCCACACCTTTTCCACCAAAATCTTTGCCAAGCTTTCCCACCGCTTTCCGGCCCACCACGGGGTGTTTCACCTATTGGCCGAGGTGGAGGCGGTATTTGGTTTCTGGTCGTTCATTCTTTTTGCCTGGCTGATCTACGCCGAGGGCTTTGGTAAAGCGGTCGAATACGCAGACACCCGAAACTACACCGAACCACTCTTTGTCTTTGCCATTATGGTGATCGCGGCAAGCCGCCCCGTAATGACTGCGGCAAGAACACTTGTGGAACGAACAGCCAAAAGCCTTCCGATCGACTTCAGTGTTGCTCGCTACTTTTTACTGCTCACACTTGTCCCGATTCTCGGGTCCTTCATTACAGAGCCGGCGGCGATGACCCTTGGCGCACTGATGCTACTGCAATATTTCAGAACACATGCGTCGACCGCTTTTAAATACGCAACGCTGGGGGTCTTGTTCGTAAATATCTCCATCGGGGGCACGCTCACGCACTTTGCCGCACCGCCGGTGCTCATGGTGGCTGCCAAATGGAACTGGGACACGGCCTACATGTTCAGTCATTTTGGCTGGAAGGCAGCAATCGCAGTAGTGTTCAATGGCGGGGTTACAACATTCCTATTCAGAAAGTACCTGACTGATGTAGGCCCTGAAATCATCAAAGAAGCCGGATTGCTTTCGAAGGACAAGGAGGCGGTTCCGGCTGCTTTAATTATTGTTCACCTGATTATGATCGCCGGCGTCGTGCTCTTTGCGCACCATGCGCCGATCTTTATCGGTATCTTCTTGCTGTTCATGGGCATCGCGAATGCCTACCCACAGTACCAAGATCGTCTGATTCTGCGCGAGGGCCTGCTCGTCGGATTTTTCCTGGCGGGCCTGGTCGTACTGGGTGGGATGCAGTCCTGGTGGCTGCAACCGCTGTTGACGCAGATGAGCCCAACCTCTGTCTACTACGGCGCGACCGCACTGACCGCCATCACGGATAACGCTGCCCTGACCTATCTTGGATCCCTTGTAGAAGGCCTCAGCGAGGAATTTAAGTATGCGCTGGTCGCGGGTGCTGTAACGGGTGGCGGTCTCACAATTATTGCGAATGCGCCAAACCCGGCGGGTGCCGCCATTCTTCGCGGACGGTTTGCCGATGAACGGATCAACCCCTTGGGATTATTCGCCGCCGCGTCGCTTCCAACGGCGGTAACAATCGCCTGCTTCCAGTTACTCCCAATGAGCCTTTGGTAATCAGAAAATCCTAACGGTTAGCGAAGGAAATCCATCTCAAGGCGGGCACGTAACCCGCCGAGAGTGGATAGCGCCAAAGAGAGCTGCTCGATCTCATGCGAACTGAGCCCGTCCAGCCCAAGCCTATTGGGTGAGAGATCTCGCTCTGGTGACTTTGCAGATTCTGCAGCATAGGCAAGCTGCGCTTTCAATCGATAACGCTGCAGCACGTTAAAGGCATCTCGCATCTGGTGTGACTCCGATTCAGACATCGCGCCAGTCGTCACTAGCTGAGACAAACGGTCGTCTGTAGAGGTTGCCGATAACCCCTTTGCCAATGCTAAGACCCGCGCAAAATACACCACAGGGGCGGTGCCTCCGCGCTTCATATCCATAGTCGACGGCGCGAGCCACTCCATCAGATAACCCCGCTTGCGAAGGGCTCGGGCAAAGCTAATCGATACGCTATTTCGTGTGATTTTGGCGACCTCATCACGAATCGCATCCTGCGCAAGTGATCGAATGAACAGCCGATGCTCAGCGACCTGCTCCGAAATCCAGTGACGAAGAGACTCCGCAAGACGCACTTCGCCATACAGACCACGGAAATCCAAAAAGATATTGGCATCTAAGAGCGCTTCCGGCTCGGGGGTTGCAAACCACTGCGATAAAAGGGCGTGCCACTCACCCACACTTCGACACCATTTGTCATTCATCGCCATGACGCCGCCCTTACATAAGGGGAAACCAATTTCGGCCAGACCCTGGTTGATACCCTTCGCAAGCCTTTTAAAAGCCTCGTGATAGGCTGGCCCGTCTCCCTCAAAAATGATGGCGTTGTCCTGATCGGTGGCAACGGTCTGTTCCTCCCTGCCTTCCGAGCCCAGCGCAAGCCAGCACCAGGGGGGCAGTGGGCCCACCGACTCGCGCAGCTTGGTCTCCGTGAGCAGAATCACGCGACGGGTCATCGCATCGTTTAAATGACTCACCAGTCGGGAAAGCGAGGTCGCGGAAACGCCCTGCGCCAAGAGCCGCCGCGCGAGCGAGAGCACCTCGCCCGCACAGACCTTCAAGTCAGGGATGGAATCGGCCTGCTCAATAGCGGACGACAGAATTCGAAGGCTTGATCGCTGAAAGTTAAAGAGATCCCGCTCAGAAATGAGCCCTACCAGAAAACCATGCTGCAGAACGGGAAGATGCCGAACCTTATGGCGCGCCATCATCAGCATCGCCTCGAGCGCGCCACTATCGGCGTCAATCGTCTTGATCCCGGTGCTCATGACGTCAGAAATTGGCGACGTTAGGGGCAGCGCGGGCAGGATGATGCGCTTAATTAAGTCGTACCGCGTGAGGATGCCCTGAATATTGCCCGTCTCATCGGCCACCAGCATCGACCCGGCTTTCTCACGCTCCATGGCCTCAAAGACGTGCCGCAAGGGGGTCTTGGGCAAGCAGACCAGGGGGGACTTCCGGATTAGGTCTCCTACCCGGATGTCCATCGCAAGCTCGGTCAGGTCATGCTGCACTGCATTAGACACCGTGAATTCCCCTAGGTAGACATCTTATAGTTTGCACAGTATTGTGCGGACCTAATAAGAATTAAACCACCACTCGCCTTTGGGGATCAAAGGGCGAAAAAGCGGTGACCAATGAAGTGTTGAAGGGGAAAAGTGTGCTGGAGACCGTGGTCGTCCTGAAAGGACTAGCGGAATTTGCGGGGCTGTTGCTTATCGGGCAAGGCCTTGTTTACGCACTGAGCTTCGGCAAGCACGAGGTCAACGGGGTCTATCGGTTGTTTCGTCTTATAACGTCCCCTGTTGTTCGACTTGTCCGCGTCATCACGCCTCAGAAAGTCTCCGACAAACACGTGCCGTTCGTAGCCCTCATCCTGATCTTCTGGGTCTGGCTCTTTCTTTCTTATTTCAAGTTCAGCATGATGCTGAATCAGGCGGCCTGATATGAAAACGATCACCGCCTGGTACTACCGACAGATTGCCCACTGGGCGATGATCTTTAACCAAAATGAAATCGCTGCCGACTACTGGATTAGAGCGGCAGCGCTTCGCCCCAACGATCCAAAATCGTTCACGGTTGCAGCCCACTGTATGGCGGCACTCAGCCGTAACCTTGAAGCCGAAGCCCTGCTCAGGAAAGCTGTCGAGGCGGATCCCGGCTATGGCCCAGCCTGGTTCAATCTAGGATTTCTCATTCAGAAACGTGAAGACCACGATGAGGCCTTGCGCTGCTTCGATATGGCCGTTCGGTTCGATGAAAAAATGGATCGCGCCCATTACGGACGTGCGCTCTCCCTGATCGCACTGAACCGCCCGGAAGAGGCGAAGGCCTCGCTGCAAAGAACCATTGATCTCCAGCCCATGAGCCCTTACGGCTATTATCAGCTGGCAAGCTTGCATCACCGACTCGGAGATGAAAAGGCCTGTATCAAATTAGTGAAAAAACTGCATCAGTTTGAGCCCCAGCTCGCGGTGCAGCTTCAAAAAGAAACGGGCGTAGCAGCAGGTGTCGAGGACCCATTTGCCAAGTACCGAAGCTAGATCCCAGATCGAATTTGATAGTAACGAGCGGCAGGATAGCCGCGGGAGCAGTAAAAAAACACTTCCTTTAGGAGGACTTTGATGCAATTGACTGAAAAGCACCAGGCTTACTGGTCGGCAACCCTAAGGAAAACAGCCCTGCTGTTAGTTCTTTGGTTTGTCGTTACATACGTCGTGGGTTTCTACGCCCGCGAACTTTCTTTTAACTTTTTCGGCTGGCCCTTTGCTTTCTACATGGGAGCACAAGGCTCATTGATCGTCTACGTTCTGATCATCTGGTACTACGCCCGATCGATGAACCAGATGGACAAAGAGTTTGGCGTTGCTGAGGCGGAGGACGACTAATCATGTCATCACTTAATCCAATTACAGCACCCGCGCAGTCGCAAAAAGCCTTCACAGCGCAGCTGAAGAAAGTCTACGGTTTCTATACCGGCGGCTTCCTTGTGTTCTGTATCCTGCTTGGCATTGCTGAGCAAATGGGCTTATCGCGTGCCATGATGGGCTACATCTTCTTGGCTGCGACCGTGCTCCTCTACGCTGGTATCGGCATCATGAGCCGAACCAGTGACGCAGATGAGTACTACGTCGCCGGCCGCCGCGTCCCTGCCTTGTTTAATGGTATGGCGACAGGCGCAGACTGGATGTCAGCAGCGTCGTTCATCGGAATGGCCGGTGGTCTCTATGTGCAGGGTTACTCAGGACTCGCCTTCATTATGGGCTGGACGGGTGGCTATGTTCTGGTGGCCGTATTCCTGGCACCCTTCCTGCGCAAGTTCGGCCAGTTCACCATTCCGGACTTCCTGGGTGCACGCTATGGCGGCAATCTCCCCCGTTTCATTGGTGTGGCGATCGCGATTCTCTGTTCCTTCACCTACGTGGTGGCGCAGATCTACGGTGTAGGTCTGATTACCACGCGTCTGACCGGTGTGACCTTTGAACTTGGCGTCTTCCTTGGACTGGCTGGCATTCTGGTCTGCTCGTTCCTGGGCGGTATGAAGGCGGTGACCTGGACCCAGGTGGCCCAGTACATCATCCTGATCATCGCTTACATGATCCCGCTGGTCTGGCTGTCGGTGAAGCAGACAAACTTCCCGATTCCGCAGCTGATCTATGGTCAGCAGCTGATGAAGGTTACAGAGCTTGAGAAGAAGATCACCGCTGATCCGAAAGAGATCGAAGTTCGTACAATCTTCAAGGATCGTGCTGCGGCAGCTAACGAGAAGCTAAAAGACGTTCCGGCTTCTTACGCAGCCGAAAAAGGTGCTCTCGAGAAGACTGTAGCGGATCTGAAGTCTGCAAAGGCCAAAGATGAAGCGGCAATCAAGGCAGCGGAAGAAGCACTTGCTAAGTTCCCTGCTGACGAGAAAGCCTATGCGGCAAATCTGAACAAGGCGAAAGCTGGTGCCGCTCGCGCAGCACCCCCGCTTCCCCATGCTCAGGCCTTCCCCGGCAAAGACGAAGCAGCCCAGAACAAGTCTCGCAAGAACTTCTTGGCACTGATCTTCTGTCTGATGGTGGGTACCGCAGCACTGCCTCACATTCTGATGCGTTTCTATACAACGCCATCCGTACGTGAGGCTCGTAACTCGGTGACCTGGTCGCTGTTCTTTATCTTCCTGCTCTACTTCTCCGCACCCGCGCTTGCGGTCCTGGTGAAGTTCGTGATGTATAACGACATCGTAGGTTCGTCGTTTGCCTCACTGCCGGCATGGGTACAGAACTGGACAAAGGTAGATCCGACGCTGCTGTCGATCGTTGATATCAACAAAGACGGTATCGTTCAGCTGGCCGAGATCTCGATTGGCGCTGACATTGTGGTTCTGGCAACACCAGAAATCGCAGGTCTGCCATATGTGGTCTCGGGCATGGTGGCCGCAGGTGGTCTGGCTGCTGCGCTCTCGACTGCTGATGGTCTGCTCTTAACAATTGCCAACGCTCTGTCGCACGACGTGTACTACAAGATGATCGATCCTTCGGCACCCGTTGCACGTCGCGTGATGATCTCGAAGAGTATGCTGCTCATTGTCGCTGTCTTAGCGGCCTTGGTGGCGCAACAGAAACCTGCTGACATTCTGTTCCTGGTGTCTGCTGCGTTCTCGTTCGCTGCTGCGGGCTTCTTCCCGGCACTCGTCATGGGCATCTTCTGGAAGCGCACGACAGGTATTGCAGCATCGCTGGGCATGATCGCCGGTATCGGTATCACGTTCTACTACATGATCATGAACCAGCCCTGGCTACGCGAGGTGTTCTTCGGAACGCCGCGTTCTGCTCCAATCGTCAATGAGTGGTTTGAGATCTCTGCGATCTCGGCCGGTCTGTTTGGCGTACCGCTGGGCTTTGCCGTGATCATTATCGTGAGCCTGATCACCCCTGCTCCGAACCGTCAGGTTCAGGAACTGGTGGAGTCGGTTCGCTATCCTGATCTGAAGATGGCGAAGTAACTGCCTGAGTCAGGGCAACGGAGACCCCTTCCACTGTTGCCCTGCTTCTTGATCAAGCCCGCTGACCCCAGCGGGCTTTTTTATTTCCTACGAACTGCGGTACCATGAAGGACAAGAGCTAGGGGTGACTGGCATGACCCAGTCTGAGAGAGTCCCTTGAACCTGAACCGGCTGATACCGGCGTAGGAAAGCATCTGTCTGTGGCGTCACTTCGCCGCTCCCTTGGCTCTATTGCAACCCTTACGGTGAAAGAAGCCAGGTGACCAGTCCAACCAGAATTCTCTCAATAGCCGGCTCCGACAGTGGCGGAGGCGCAGGTATTCAGGCAGACCTGAAGACCATCGCGGCCCTTGGCTGCTACGGCATGACAGCGATCACCGCCCTGACCGCTCAAAACACCCAGGGGGTTACTGCAATCCATGCGCCGCCCGCAGCATTTCTGGCGCAGCAGCTCGATGCAGTCTTCCAAGATATTGGCGCCGACGCAGTTAAGATCGGTATGCTCCACTCGCCGGAAATTGTTCGTGTGGTCGCCTCAGCACTCAACACCTATCGTCCAGAGTTTGTGGTGCTGGATCCTGTCATGGTCGCCACCAGTGGCGATGCCTTAATCACGCAAGACTGCCAACAGGCCATTATTGACGAGCTCTTTCCGCTCGCAACAATCGTCACCCCGAATCTCGATGAACTCTCATTACTGATTGGAAGTGCTGTCACCCGACCCGATCAATTTCTATCTGCGGCCGATGCGCTACTTAGCATGGGGGCCCGGTCGGTGCTGGTCAAAGGCGGACATCTTGTCTCCGAGACGTTGATTGATCTGCTGGTGGAGCCGAAAAACGCATCAACGCAGGATACGGAGCGCATCACAGAGATTCGTAGTCAAAAGATTCTCACAAGAAATCTGCATGGCACGGGCTGTACGTTGTCGTCAGCGATCGCCTGTTTTCTTGGACTTGGCTATCCCTTGCGCGCCGCAGTCCGTGGTGCACACGATTACATCAACGCTGCGATCCGAGCAGGCGCTGAACTATCAATCGGACAGGGGCACGGCCCCGTGAACCACAGTTTTGAGCCCCATCCCATGAAGCCAAACCCCAGGAGAGATCCCCATGGCCGTTAATCCCCAGTTTCTTGCGGCAACCGCCACCGTCGACAGCAGTGCGGTACAGCCCTTCCCCAACAGCCAGAAGATCTACGTTGAAGGGTCACGTCCCGACCTGCGAGTACCCTTTCGTCGAATCGAGCAAGATGACACGCCCAGCATGATGGGGGCAGAAAGAAACCCGCCCATCTTTGTGTACGACACGAGTGGACCTTATACAGATCCCATTGCCAAGATTGATATTCGAGCAGGACTGTCCGCAATTCGCGCGCCGTGGATTGACGAGCGTCAGGACACGGAGCTGCTCACCGGTCCCACCAGCCATTTTGGTCAGCAGCGTCTACAAGATCCCAAACTCATCGCACTCCGATTCAACCTGCAGAGAACACCACGACGCGCAAAAGCGGGGAAGAACGTGACTCAGATGCACTACGCCCGCCAAGGCATCGTGACGCCGGAAATGGAGTTTGTGGCGATTCGCGAGAACATGCTGCGCACTGAATACATCGAGAGCCTGAAATCCGCGGGTGGCAACAGCGCGCGTCTTGCAGAGCTAATGCTGCGAAGTCATCCCGGAGAGTCCTTTGGCGCCTCTATCCCCAAAGAGATCACCCCAGATTTCGTTCGCGATGAGGTCGCCCGCGGCCGCGCCATCATTCCGGCCAATATCAATCACCCCGAATCAGAGCCGATGATCATCGGACGCAACTTCCTAGTGAAGATTAACGGCAATATCGGTAACAGTGCAGTCTCATCCGGTATCGGCGAAGAGGTCGACAAAATGACCTGGGGGATTCGCTGGGGGGCCGATACCATCATGGATCTCTCTACCGGAAAACATATTCACGAAACGCGTGAGTGGATTGTTCGTAACAGTCCCGTTCCCATCGGAACCGTACCGATCTATCAGGCGCTCGAAAAAGTCGATGGCAAAGCGGAGGAACTGACCTGGGAACTCTTTCGCGACACACTGATTGAACAAGCCGAACAAGGTGTGGACTACTTCACCATCCATGCCGGTGTTCTGCTGCGCTACGTCCCGATGACCGCCAAGCGAATGACCGGCATCGTCAGTCGGGGTGGCAGCATCATGGCAAAGTGGTGTCTCGCCCACCACAAAGAAAACTTCCTCTATACCCATTTCGAAGAGATCTGCGAGATCATGAAAGCCTATGACGTGCTGTTCAGCCTTGGCGATGGGCTGCGTCCAGGAAGCGGATGGGATGCCAATGACGACGCGCAACTGGGTGAGCTGAAGACACTCGGTGAACTAACCCAGATCGCGTGGAAGCATGATGTTCAGACTATGATCGAAGGCCCTGGACATGTCCCCATGCAGCTCATCAAAGAAAATATGGATAAGCAGCTTGAGTGGTGTTCCGAGGCGCCCTTCTACACGCTCGGTCCACTGACTACGGATATTGCACCCGGCTATGACCACATCACGTCAGCCATCGGTGCAGCCCAGATTGGATGGTACGGCACTGCAATGCTCTGCTACGTCACACCAAAAGAACACCTTGGCTTACCCAATAAAGAAGATGTAAAGGCCGGCATCATCGCCTACAAGATTGCGGCACATGCCGCAGACCTCGCCAAAGGGCACCCCGGGGCACAGATTCGGGATAACGCGCTCTCGAAAGCCCGGTTTGAGTTCCGCTGGAATGACCAGTTCAACCTTGGACTTGATCCGGATACTGCTAAGGCCTATCACGATGAAACGCTGCCGAAAGAAAGCATGAAGGTCGCCCACTTCTGCAGCATGTGTGGCCCGCATTTCTGCAGCATGAAGATCACGCAAGATGTTCGTGACTATGCGGCCTCTCAGGGACTAGCAGAGGAGCAGGCGCTCAAACAAGGCTTAGAGGAGAAGTCCATCGAATTTCGTAAAGCAGGTGCACAGATCTATCGAAAGGAATAATTCACGTGCGTATTGGAATTGCCGGCGCAGGACTTGCCGGACGCCTCTCGGCTTTCTTACTTAGTCAACGCGGCCATGAAGTGACAGTATTTGAGGCAAGTAGCAGCCCAAGTCCAGCCCGCGGTGGCATCCGTGCGGCTGCCTGGACCGCTGCCGGGATGCTGAGCCCGATTGCGGAAATGGAACAAGGGGGACCGGTCGTCCGTGATCTTGGATTTCGATCTCTAACGCTCTGGCAGGAGATTGACGACGCACTCAGCAAAACCCTTGGCCACGTATCTGACGCGCATAATCACTATGGCGTTGATCACGCTGAGCATCACGATGAACTCGAAGAGACGCACGACTCGCCGCTCGGTTTGCAGCTCAACGACAGCCTAATCGTCTGTCACGCGAGCGACCTTGGTGCTGCCCAACGAATCCTGCAACACCTTGACCAAGATCCAAGTCGATTTGCTAGCCTCACCGGACCAGAGGTAGCTCCTCTCGCGCCGGGTTTAAAGGGCACCCTGCATGCCTGGCGGCTTATTGGCGAGGGCCACCTGTTTCCCACCCAGGCCATGGAGAGTCTGTTTCGTGGTGCGCGTGCCGTTGACTGGCGCTTTGGTGCCCAGGTGATTGGTCTGGATGCACATCATATTGAAACACCAGCGCAGCGTCATGCCTTTGACTGGGTCATCGATACTCGTGGTGTGGGCGCTTCTTCAGATATTTTGGTGCGAGGGGTTCGGGGAGAACTTCTTGTGCTCTTCGCACCGGGCTTTGAACTCCATCGGCCCGTTCGACTGGTGCACCCGCGGTGGCGAGTCTATATCGTGCCGCGACCCGGTCGACAGATTGTCATCGGTGCGACGGAGATCGAGAGTGAGGATCGATCCCCAATCTCCGTGCAGAGCACGATGGAGCTGCTGTCGTCTGCATTTAGTATCTTCCCTTCGCTTGCAGAAGCCCGTGTTCTTTGGACAGATGTCAATCTACGACCGGCAATGATGGACAACCTTCCGCTCGTCGAAACACATCCCGGACTGACACGCATCAATGGACTTTTCCGGCATGGATGGCTATTAGCGCCAGCCGTCATTGAACAGGCATTTCGTGATGCAGATCTTTCTTAATGGCATCGCCCACGAGTGCGACGAGGGGACGTCTCTTGCAGACTTTCTGTCGTCTATCGGAATGGCACAAAACAGCTGTGCGACCGCAGTGAACCAGGCGTTTGTTGCTCGAGAAGCTCGCGCACAGACGCGTCTTCAGCCAAATGATCAGATCATGACCTTCGAACCCATTACAGGAGGGTAACGATGTCAACACAGACTCCAACCCTTAAGCCCGATCCCATTCGTTTCGGGGATACGGAATGCACGAGTCGATTTCTTTTGGGAACAGCAGGCTACCCCTCTCCTGCCGTCTTGGAATCGGCGATACATGCGTCTGAAACCGAGATTGTGACCATGGGAATTAAACGTCAGGCCGCGAATGTCTCTGGGGGAGGCGGCAAGGTCTGGTGGGATCTGATCCGCAGCACCGGCCGACGGATTCTGCCCAATACCGCAGGGTGTCGTACCGCGGATGAGGCGATTACGCTCGCCCAGATGGCCCGTGAGATGTTCCAGACCAACTGGATCAAGCTAGAAGTTGTCGGCGATGACTACACCTTACAGCCCGACACCTTTGAACTTGTCCCTGCGGCAAAAAAACTTGTGGAACTCGGCTTTGAGGTCTTTCCTTACTGCACAGAAGATCTTCTGGTTGCGGAGCGTCTGCGCGACGTAGGCTGCCGAATTCTCATGCCCTGGGCATCCCCGATTGGATCGGGACAAGGGATCGTCAATCCAGATGCGTTGATCCGAATGCGTCAGCGCTTTCCTGAACTCACCTTAATCGTGGATGCGGGCATTGGCGCACCGTCTCATGCCGCGCTCGCCATGGAACTTGGCTTTGATGGTGTGCTGCTGAACTCTGCGGTCGCCCAGTCAAAGGATCCCGTGAAGATGGCCTGCGCATTTCGTGACGCGATCCGCGCAGGTCGTCTTGGCCATCAGGCGGGCATTATCAGTGCCCAGCTCTTTGCAACGCCATCAACCCCCGTTTCCGGTCAGCCTTTTACGCTCTAACGAAACGTGAACCCACAGAACAGACACTGAACGATGACCCAGCCCAGACACGACATGCCACCGCTGCATCGATCCGATCAGGGGTCGTTCATCGTTCGTCTGGAGACTCCATTAGCGCGAGCAGTGTTGACACCGTCTCGATTGGTTAGAGGCTCCGACGCAGAAATCATGGATCGCTACGCCAGCAGTTTTCACACGCGTCGGTCGCAGGGATATCCGGTTGAGGATGCCGTTGTTCTCGCCTTATTGGACTGCGGTCTAAACGGTGAGCCCACTGCGGAGACCTTGGCGGATCCGACGCTCATGCCAAGACTGATCGATGACCCTTCTCGCTCCCAGGCGTTTTTGAACCGACCCGATCGCTCTGGCTTTCCGGCCTTGACCGAGGCACGGCCCGGGCCGTATCCGATTGTCAGCGACGCCGACATGCTGCATCGCCTGTGTGATGCAGGCGCGAGAATCATTCAACTGCGCATCAAAACCAGCCCCGAAGCGGCAGACACCGATGCCGCGGTCAAGGCGTCTGTTCAGATTGCGTCTCGGTATCCGAAATCCCAACTGTTCATTAACGACCACTGGCAGCTGGCCATTGCCCATGGTGCCTATGGGGTACACCTTGGCCAGGAAGACCTGCGCGATGCAGACCTTGCTGCGATCCACCAGGCGGGGCTTCGACTTGGGCTCTCATCTCATGCCTATTGGGAGGTCGCCCGAGCCATGACAGTTCAGCCAAGCTACATCGCCTGCGGGCCGATTTTCCCGACACGGGCCAAGGCAATGCCATGGGTCCCACAAGGCATTCGGAACCTGACCTTTTGGAGCCGACTCATACCCTGCCCCGTTATCGGCATCGGTGGCGTCACGCTGAAAAATCTTCCCGAGCTCTGGACAGCCGGATGCGATGGGGTGGCGATGATCGCTGCTGTCACCAACGCTGATGATCCAGCGATAGCCATGCAAGGCTTCAACGAGGCTTGGGACACGCTGGACGCGGGCTATAAAAGGCGCCCAAGATCTTCATCAACACTAGAGATCGCCGGGCCGACTCTTGAATAAAGTAATTACAAATCAATACCTTAAAATTTACTTTAAAAGTAAATTATTTAATATAGCGGATTAAACATCTAGCAAAAAATGGCCGTTTTTCCGGGTATGAATAGAAGGGCTCTCTCCTCGGTCATCGTAAGCGCCACGCTCGCATTTGCGATGCCGACCGCCCAGGCCCAGTTCGAAAAGATCGCGGATCTGAATGCGGTCTCGGTATCGACGGACGCCAACTTTCTGGTGACAGAAGGCCGTGCCCTGCTTCGGACATGGGTACGACTCGATTTCAAGGAAGACCAGCGGTTTGAGCCCACGCCGAATCCACTGTCGCCGGGCCCCACCCTGGCCTATCGCTCCCGCATGGACTATGTACAGATCGACTGCCAGAGGAATCTCTATGGGGAGCTTGCGACCCAGATGTTCTCAGATACAGAGGCAAAGGGTCAGACTGTCTTCGAGAGCACGGGAATGCGATCGGCAAACCCCAGGTTTGCCACACCCTCGAGTCACGAGGGCGTGGTGCTCTTATTCCTGTGTAAAGGCGTGAGGCCGCAAGGCTAGGCAAGGCTGGATTTCGAGGAGATATCGATCGCCCAGTTCCACAGGGCTTCGGATTTCTCTTGGCCGATCGTGGCCTGTGCCTGCCCCACAAACTTCGCTTTGAGCTGAGGCTCGGTCATCGGCTTTTCCAGGCTGCCCACGGCATGCGCAACCTTGACCTGATGACGCTTGCCATCAACGGTCACCAGCTCAAGATCGGCAGCGTCTTCCGGCATAGATTCATCCACAATCGCCTGGACCTTGTCGCGTAGGGCAATGACCTTCGGATCATTCACCACCTGATCGGTGTACTCATGCTCTCCGGCCTGGCCATAGATGAGTCCAACCGCGCACGAGTGATAGACACTGAACTTCCCTTCTAGGCCCGTTTTTGGCGTCTTCTTGCCAGTCAGCTCAAGGACTAAGGGATGGACGCGAACCGTGATGGACTGCACCTGCTCTGGTGTGATGCCCTGTGCCTTGAACTGAACACAACCATCAATACTGGGGTGGATCACAATCCCACAGGCGAACGGTTTATAGGCATTGAGCGCAATTTCCCAAGTCTCACCAAGTCGCTCGGTAATCTCTTTCCAGTCGCACTTTTCCGAGAAGACCTGCATCAGACCGCGGGGCGCCTCAAGCGCACGCGTTGACGCGGTAAACCCATGTTTTGCGAAAAGCGCAGACATCAATCCTGCCTTGGCAGCGGCGCCCGGATGGAACGGCTTGGTCATCGTGCCAAACTGCTCACGCAGCCCCACGGGCTGCGAAGCAGCGATTCCGAGAGCCATCTGGGTCTGGTCCGCATTCAGTTTCAACAAACGGGCACAGGCCGCCGCAGACCCTAGCATGCCAGTCGATCCCGTGATGTGCCAGCCACGATCGTAGTGATCCGGGTAGATCGCATTCCCCACACGACAAGAGACCTCGATACCAATGACGAGGGCATCGATTAAATCGCGACCACTAAGCCCCTTAAATTCCGAAAGCGCATACGCGCTAGATGCCACAGGCCCCGCCGGATGAATAATCGTCTTCAGATGGGTGTCATCAAAGTCATAGGTGTGCGAACTGATGCCATTGATGAGTGCCGCATTTGTAATATCTACCTTCTCATCACGACCGAATAGGGATGCCTGTGCTGCTGGGGCGAGCTCCATCACGCCGGCAACGGCTGCGTCCACCGTCTCATGGCGAGCGGCACCCGCCGCGCAACCCACCCAGTTGGCAAAGGTGCGATGGGCTTCACGATCCGTCTCCGCACTCCAGCCTTTGGACGGGTGATTGACAACGAATTCCGCAAGCATGCGGGTGACTGGGGGAGCATTGTGATCCGCCTTAACCGAGGTATTTCGAGCCATACGATTCTTTCTATTCCTTAAAAAAGAACGCCTGAATTAATCAGGCGTTCAGTGAGATGCCGCAGTAACCGACGGTACGATGATTCGTCTTAGTCGGTGATGACAATATTACGTTCTTTGGCAACCTTCTCCCAACGCGCGATATCTGCCTGGATGAACTTCGTGTATTCGGCAGGCGTCATCGGCATCGGCTCAAGCGCTTCAATCGCGAACTTCTTCTTGACCTCATCGAGCGTCAATGCTTTGTTGATCTCTTGGTTTAGCTTCGCGACCACGTCGGCGGGCATCTTGGCGGGACCTGAAATGCCGTACCACTGCACCCCATCAAAGCCTTTGAATCCCAACTCTTCCAAGGTGGGAACATTGGGCAGCACCGGATGACGCTTCTTACCCGTCACGGCGATCGGCTTAATACGACCGGAGCGAATATGCGGGATCGCCGCAGCAAGCCCCGGCATCATGGCCTGTGTCTGACCCCCCATCGTATCGGTCAACGCCGGGCCGATACCGCGATACGGAACGTGGGTCATAAAGAAGCCCCCCGCAAGCTTTAACTGCTCCATCGCCAGGTGGGTCAGCGTACCCGTACCCGCCGTGCCATAGCTGAGCTTACCCACGTTGCTCTTTGCATACGCGAGGAACTCTTTCATGTTTGATGCAGGAACCGATGCGGGAACGACCAGAATGTTTGGCGTTCCAGCAACCATTGCGACGTGCGTGTAATCGGCCATCGCGTCATAAGGCAGCTTACGAATTGCGGGGTTCGTGCCATGTGTTCCCACGTAGGACAAGAACAGCGTGTAGCCATCCGGCGCTGCACGCTTTGCAGCCATCGAACCCACAATACCGCCACCACCCGAGATGTTCTCCACCACAAAAGACTGCTTCAGGGATTTGGATAGCTGCTCAGCGATTGTTCTCGCGACAAGGTCTACGCCGCCCCCCGGCTGAACCGGGGCAATAATCTTCGCAGTCTTCGATGGGTAGTTGGACTGGGCCAAAACAGGCACACCGGACGCCGCTGCCGCAGCGGCTAGGGAAACACCCAAGAAATCACGTCGTTGCATCTGAACAAGCTCCTTAGTTTGTCTAATACAAACTCAGTAGTCTAGCGGAAAACTAGGGTCTAGGCAGCCTTCACAGCAGTCGTGTGATAGAGCGAAACGAGCTCGGCGACGTTCCGCACCCGCACCTTCGCCATGATGTTTCCACGATGCATTTTCACCGTTCTCAAGGAGATCTTCAGACGGTCGGCGATCTCCTGGCTTGTCATTCCCTCCAACACAAACTGCAGGACTTCAGACTCCCGCGGGCTGAGTCGCTGAAACTGTCGAGACACCGCAGGGCGATCTGGTCCAGTCGCGTCCTCTACGCCCGCCACATCAGCCCTTCCGAGTCGAGAGACGCGCTCAACAATTGCCTCAAGTGACTCGTGAATGACGAGACAGCACCCAGCGCTGTAATCTTGGCAGAGCATTGCCAAGGTTTGTTGCAATGCGTCAGTGTGCGGGACATGATGAAGGACGGCCCCCAGATCGGAGACACGCGACCCAAGGGTCCGATCTGCAATGCCATCTTTGTCGAAAATCAGAATATTCATCGTCCGTAATCCTTTATCGTCAAAGCGATCTCTGCTGCCAACAACTACCGGCCAAGGTGTACCAAGAGACACTCGAACACTGTACGAGTGCGCACTACACTTACGTATCCAAAAAACGCAGATTGCTTCCGTATGACGCCTGGTTTACTTGACCTGATGGTTGCCCACGGTTATCGGGACCGAGACCCGATGTGGGACTCCAATAAGCTCTTCGATCTGCTCATGACGGTCTACCCCGGCCTTACCGACATTGATAACCGTCGCCCGGGCCAGGTGTTACATCAGATGCATTCGTTCTTCTTGGGCTCGATTGGTCTGATGGCAGGACGTCACTCAGCGCTCTACGGCCGCGCTGAGCAGACAGGGGGCATGACCTTTACGATCTACTACGCAGGATCAAGTACCTACGAACAAGACGGCAAACAATTCTGTGTCGACTCCCCCGAATGCGGGCTTTTGATTGCCGACGCAGATGGGGCGGCGCTAACGACCGATGTCTCCGCTCTCGTGATTCGCTTTCAGCCAGAGCGCGTGCTTGAAACCGCGCAGGTCATGCTCGCGGACACGCCGTTTTATATCAATCTCAACCCACAGCTGATTGACCTGAAGGCCCGTAACCTTTGTGCCTACGTTCGAAGCCTTCCACACATCCTGACCGCTCTGTCAAGCGCTCAGCATGACGCCGAAGACACACTGTATCGTTTTCTGGCGAGGGCCACGACGATTCCCACCATCCCCACGAAACGTCAGCTGCGAGCCCACCGAAAACGTGAAGGGCTTGACCTGGCTTGCGCCTTCATGATGGACCACCTTTCGCGGGAAGTGACCCTGACGGATATCGAACGAGCAGCGAACTTATCCGCTCGGTCCTTGCAGGTTGCGTTCCTTGAGCGGTTTGGGATGTCGCCCCGAGGCTGGCTCACCGAACAACGACTGCTCAGAGCCTTTTCAGAACTTGAGCGCGTCGGACCCGAGGTCAGCATGGCGGAGATTGCAACCCGATGTGGGTTCAGTCACCACGGCCGGTTTGCAGGCCTTTTCAAATCACGGTTTGGTCTTTTGCCCTCGCAGCTGCGGGAACGGCGGCTGCACTAGCACC
>JACCDS012239416.1_pt1 | contig 54628 bp, 53 predicted proteins | sample 7446441 | NCBI WGS metagenome assembly JACCDS01 (sample SAMN15323445, study PRJNA562643) | freshwater metagenome | isolation source: river surface water | place: USA:Blue River Watershed | collected 2017-08-17 | reverse complement strand
TTGAGCACAAAACCACTTGCCATATAGCCTAAATCCAAAGCTGAATTCACTAAGAATATTTTTTGGGTTTTCCTTTGCTCAGCCAATGTTTGAACTTCATTTAGGCCTAAATTGGCATTCTTGGATCTGATATATCCAGGGACGGCCAAAGCTAAGTTAACAGTGTTCCACATGACATTCATTTGGTGAAAATATTTCTCTTGTGAAGTAGAGGCAGTAGCCCAGCCATAGCCACTCAATGTAAAATTACTTACTGCCCAAGTGCCGAGACCGATCATGAGTTGTTGATCAATGTGTTGGCGTTCAGAATTGAAGTTCATTATAGGTTGAGACCGATAGCCGGTGCCGATAGCAATAAAAACGAGGAGTAATTTGAGTTTTTGCATAAGATAAAGTTAAAGCTATAACATTCATAAGGACATTTTGCTCATTTTCCATGATTTTACTCTTTCTGTCAAAGGATTTTCACGTCTGTGTTTTGTATTTTTGCCGCCAAATTGAGATAATGAGTGGAATAAAAATAGAAGATTTTTCTTATCTATTACCAGACGAGCGTATAGCACGTTTTCCGACTACGCCGCGCCACAATAGCAAGTTATTAGTTTATCAAAACGGCGCTATCACAGAGGATCGCTACATAAACCTTGCTTCGCATTTGCCCACTCAATCTTTATTACTGCTCAATAACAGTAAAGTCATTGAAGCGCGGCTTATTTTTCAGAAACACACCGGTGGCAAAGTGGAAGTCTTTTGCCTAGAGCACGATGCCGTTTATGGCGATGTCAGTAGCGCTATGCAACAAAAAGCAAGCGTCTATTGGTGGTGTCAGATTGGTGGTGTCAAGAAATGGAAAACGGGCCCAATTGAGCTTGAGTTTGAGACTGCAGGCGAAAAACATACTTTAACCGCTGAGCAAATTCAGCGCGCTGATGCCGGTTTTAAAATTCGTTTTTCATGGACTGCCCCTGAACTGACTTTTGCTGAAATCTTGCACATCGTTGGTAAAATTCCATTACCGCCTTATCTCAATCGCGAGGCAGAAGAGAGTGACAAAACTAATTACCAGACCGTATATGCAAAAGAGGAGGGCTCTGTAGCAGCGCCAACCGCTGGCCTTCACCTCACCGAAACTGTATTTGAACAACTCGCTGCCAAACAGATCCATACAGCAACACTTACACTACACGTGGGTGCAGGTACTTTTAAACCGATTAAGACCGAAACAGTCGAAGAACATGACATGCACGCCGAGTTCATAGAGGTGCGTCAAGAACTTCTCGAAGTCTTACTTCGAAACCCAGGACAAACAAAAATAGCCGTAGGTACGACTTCATTGCGTACTTTGGAAAGTATTTATTGGATGGGAGTGAAGCTCATCGAAAATCCAAAACTCACACTTAAAGATATCGAACTGCAGCAATGGGAGGCCTACACCTTGCCCCAAGATGTCCCTTTCCCGGACGCCATTCAAGCAGTGCTCGAGCAGCTCAAACACGAAAAATCCGATCAATTTTTGACCAAAACCAGCTTAATGATCAAGCCAGGTTATCGCATTCGCAGTGTAGATGCCATACTCACCAACTTCCACCAACCGCGCTCCACCTTGCTGCTGCTCATTCATGCGTTTGTTGGCTCAGCCTGGAAAGATATCTATGATTACGCCCTTTCCAACGATTACCGCTTCTTGAGCTACGGCGACGGGAGTTTATTGTGGTTGGATAAATAAGAAAGTTATTCATTGCCATTATTGGAATGCATTAAAATTCAAGCTTTCTGGATCAAGCCTAAATTGAATTCGGACTTTTCTCTCTATTTTTAACGAATTGATTTTGAATATGAGAGCAGTATTTTTATTAGTGGTGTTTGTTTTTTCTTTTTGGGAAATACAAGCACAGAATCTCGAGGACAATAATGCTCGGATCGAGGAAATTAAACAGCAACTCATCGATCAAAATTCAAATTATCCAGCGAGTCTTGAATTGACCAATTCACAGAACGATCTTTACAAAAAGAAGCACAAGGAAAAAATTGAGGCTGAATTGAAAATGTTGAATTCCAATACAATTATTGCCACAGGCGAATTGTATGACAAAGTCAATTCAATTTTTGACCGTATTGTAAGGCTAAACGCTGAAATTCCACAGAATACGCTTTTGGTATTGTATCGTTCCAATGATTTCAATGCGTTCACGATGGGTGACAACATTGTTTTTGTGCACATAGGGTTATTAAGTGACCTCAAGAATGAAGCTCAAATTGCCTTAGTACTCTGTCATGAAATTGCACACAACACCTTGAGGCACGTTGAACAATCTATTATTGAGTCGGTCATCAACGAAACCGATAAAACCATCGAGAAAGAAATCGATGGAATTTTAAGGACGAGTTATGGTCAGGTAAGTGCGCTCAACGCTTTGCTTTTACCTCGTATTTTGGAATCGCGCGAAAAGTCCAGAAGCCATGAATTTGAAGCCGACTCACTTGGCTTGATTTATTTGATGAATGCTCAGTTCAATACAAAAGATGCGCTTTCGATGTTTCATGCCATGGAGAAAAGAAGTAAAAACCTAAGCGATTCATTAAATTACAACGCCTACTTTCATTTTCAGACCCTGCCTTCCATAGCTGAATTGGATCAAGAATATGTCCGAGAAAGTTCATTGGGCACATTTACAAAAGTGGAAACAATGTTGCCTTATTTAGCAACCCATCCTTATGACAGAGAACGGTTTTATAAATTGGCTAAAATCTTGAATGTGGATACAACTTTTTCAAAGTACACCCCAAAGTATGATGAGCGTTACATGCTTCTAGAGCAGCAAGTTGGCATTGAACTGATTGAAAATTCATGGTCAGACAATAATTTTTCTGAAGTGATTTATTACTCGATAAAGTATTTAGAAAATCATGGCGATAACAAAGAGGTCAAAGAGCATTTGATGTTGGCATTCAAAGCCCTGGGCTATCTCAAGAAAAAGCGTGTTGCCGGAAAATATCTTCAGTTGCAAAATCCAAAATTTGCAGAAGATTTTGATCGTATTTGTGCGCTTTCTTACGCCATTTCACCAACGGATTGTGAGGCACTTTACTCCATTTATAAAAACGAGGTTGCTCAATTAGCATCTCCAAGAAAAGAACTTTTAGATATTATTTTACTTGCAGAAAGCGAAGATTTTTACACCCTCGAATATATCTGGAAAGAAAACAAAGAAACTATATACCTTTCAAACTATAGTTTTATTCTCGAGGAAATTGAGCGATATTTGTACGCTAACAAAAGATTAACCTTTATCAAACCAAAAAATTAATGAGAAATATAAAAATGCTACTATTGGCACTGCTCATGAGCGTGTTAACTGTAAATGCTCAGGAGGCGAGTGTCGAGAATGTATTGAAACTTAGAACTGTCAAACATTCAGGTCAAATTATTGAGAACAACAAACTCGTTGGCTACTTTATTTTCTTTACCAAGGAGAATGTAGATCGAAATAATACAGCTTATGAAATTGAAATGTTTGATGACAATTACAACCCGTCATCAAATTTTGAAATTGTAAGACCCAAAAATTCTATTCTGTTAGAAATGGTATATAATGGTAGCGTGTTCATGTTGCATTTTTATGATTCAAAAACAGGCTATGAATTTGTAACTTTTGATAGAAATGGAGAAGTGAAAGGCTCTAAATCTATTGGTAAAGAGAGCATCAGCAAGTGGGATTTGAATAAAGTACTCACGAATTTGCAATCAGAAACTGAGAACATTTCGATCTATCCAAATGGTGATAAAGGATTTATTCGTTCAACTTTTACGAAATATAAAAATATAGGGTATGAAATTGTAGCCTATGACAACGAAGCAAATGAAGTATGGAGCTACAAATCAGACGAATCTTCACCCATGTTAGAAATGGTTGAAATCAACGATGTATCGGCTAATTACCTAACAGCTACAGTAACCAAGAAAAAGAACCTCACGACGCGTGAAATGTCAAATTATTTGCTTTTACTTAATTTAACTGATGGCTCACAAATTGCAGAAATAAGCATGGGAGATGATGCAACTGGTTTGCGTTCATTAATGAAATCATTCGTGAATGAAAGCAAGAAAAACATTACAATTGTTGGAGAATACTACAAACCTTATGATGACATTATTAAAGATAAAAGTCAAGGGTTATACATGCAAGAAATTTCATTAACAGGTGAAGACCTAGGCATCACAAACTTTGCATGGAAAGGTGATATTGATCAATTTATTTCATTAACGGATGAAGACGGTAAAAAAGAGCGTCCATTCTATGCGTTTTTTCATGATGTGATTATTTCAAAAAACGGACACATTTTCTTAATTGGTGAGCAATTTTTAAAGCAAGTAAGTGCAGGCGGAATTGCTATGAATGTTGCGGCGAACGCCCTCGGTGGTACAACAAATGCATCTGCTTTCGAAATGCTTTTAGGAGACATGATTGTTGTAGAATTTGATGCTTCAAAGAATTTAGTTGATTTCAAAATGGTTGAAAAGAAAAGAACCAAAGTCATACTTCCTGCAGGCATGGGCGTTTACGGTTCAACAACCTTGGGTTATTACATCAAATCTATGGGCGCATTTGACTATTCTTTCACTTCTAGAAATAAAGAAAAAGATTTCTACGACGTCATTTATATCGATGGGAATAGAAGGGAAGATGAGCAATCAGCAAAAAGTGATTTAATGGTTGGCGTCATTTCCATTAAAGGAGGTAAGGTTACCGAAAGTAGAATTCCTATTTTCTGTGAATCAAAAAATTGGTGGATCCAACCAGGTAAGCCAGGCTACATCTCAGTTTCAGAGTATTACAAAAAAGAAAAGAAAATCAACATGCGTTTGGAAAAATTAACGTATTAAGTCAATTCACAAACAAAAAAAACCAGCACGAAAGTGCTGGTTTTTTTTTGTGACCCTGGAGGTCGAGAAATCTAACTTTTATGAGGACTTGGAGGGGGTGGGGGAATTAGACCTACCGTCGAAAAAAGAGTAAACGGAAAAAAACGATAAATGTACCGTTTATGTGATTTTAAAAAGAAATCAACTTAATTTGTTCAGGAAGTTCTTTGCGAATTCCTCCTCTATTTTTCTGACTTCTTCCTCATTCAATTCTTTAAACTCATTCAGTCTAGCACGCTTGGAGAGTTGACCATTGCCCTTTTCAAGGAACTGTACCAAAAGTCCTATTAGTGAATCTGGCATATCAAATTGAGAATCGATGTATTGCTTGAAAGCATCGTATGCATTCAAGTAGTTTACCTCCTCAGGAATGATCCTATTCAATGTGTCTTTTACGCATTCAAACAAGAATTCAGCATGAGGAGTTAAATCCATGTATCTATAAAAATCAATGGTGTCATTTAGAACCTCAATATTATGGTCTGGAGTCTCTTTCCATTCTATAAAATCCAGCAGCGGTCTTGAATTTCCTTCCAGTACTTGTTGGTATTCACTCAAATGATCTAGAATGGAGGCTGAAACAGGGAAAATAAAGCCTTGCTGTGAAAAATCTTTAAGCGCAAGAAGGTGATGAATGATGTAGCGATGTATTCTTCCATTACCATCTACAAAGGGGTGGATGTACACAAACCCAAATGCAATTTTAGTTGCAGCAACAACCGCATCTATTGGGTCTTTGGTTAGTAGTTGACTTGTCTCAATTAGACCATGCATTAAGCGTTTAAGATCTTCTGGTTTTGCAGATATGTGATCTGGCAGCGGCTCTCCGCTAAAGCGATCATGCTCTCCAACAAATCCTCCTGACGTTCTGAGTCCCAACTTCAAGAATCGTTCGTTTTCAATTACGAGTTGTTGTAGTCGACACAATTCATCAATCGAAAGTTCGCGAATACCCGCCTGACCTATCGTTTGCCCCCAACGGGCTGCTCTTTTACTTTTAGGGCTTTCACCTTCAATTGAAAAAGATGCCTTTGAATCCTTGAGTAATAAAAAAGAAGATGCACGTAAAAGTAGTTCTTTGCGAAAGCCCTTCAGGTAATCCGCTCGTTTCGAGGAGAAATTCTCCTTTACAAATTGTTCCAATCTTTCCGTTCTGTGAACCAAAGGACAGAAATCAATCGTGCCTGGAAGGTTATTGAACACCATGTGTCTAGGTGACCGTATACCGCTACCACTGAATTGTAGCTTAGGATCAACAGCCAAAACGTAACTCTTCTTATTTAAATCATTAATACCCGGAAGTTCTTTGCCAATAAGCCATTCTATTAAAAACCAAATTCTTCTCGAATATTGGCCTGAAGGTTCTATCGATACCAGTTCAGTTAATTGTTCCAAATTGTATTGTGAGGTTAGTTTACTAAAGAACAGTAAATTTACCCCCTCATATTTCAGAGCGAATACCAAGTGGTTGTAAAGTGCGTAGATTTCATCCAGCGAAGCATTGTCATCTGGTGCGTAGGCTTTAGGGAAGAGAAGAAATTCATCACTGACCTTTTTCTTTGATCCTGCTGTGATCAAGGCAATCCGTCTTGGAATAGGTATTGGAAGCCCTATTTTTTGAATGACGGCTGCATAACCAACAACAAATTCGTGTTCAGGTAGCTTACGTCCCGCAAAATTGGGTGCAAATCGAGAAAAGTGAGCGCTTTGAGTCATTTAAATTAAATAATGAGCGCAATTTAAGAAAAAACAAGCGCACTCCCAAAATAATGAGCGCATTTTGAATAATATAATTAAAATTGAGCGCAATTATTTCAAAAAGTTCTAACTTTTCATTTCCCCTTTCAAACTCAATATGACAAAGGGATTACGCTGTCGCGTTTTCCCAATTTTTGGTTCAATCCAAGCATAGAACCCAAACTGTTGGCGCAGTTCTCGTCTTTTTTGTTTGATCCGCAAATCAAAATAAATTTTGCTTGCTCCTAAAAACAAAAAACCCGGCACTTTCGTGCTGGGTTCTTTTTGTGACCCCGGAGGTCGAGAAATCTAACTTTTATGAGGACTTGGAGGGGGTGAGGGAATGGGAGTAATCAACGAAGTATAAAATTTGCTTTTGGTGCATTATTGGTGTATATTTGCACCTTAACATTTTTGATATGAGAAGACAAAGCATCTCTTTTACAGAACCAAATGATGAATGGCTGAAGAGTCAAATTGACAATAAAGAATATTCAAGTAAAAGTGAATTGGTCAATGACTTGATTCGTCAGGCCAGAAATCAGCAACAGCAAATTGATCTGATTCGAATGAAATTAGACCGAGCTGAAAAATCAGGCTTTACGACTGATTCTAAATCAGAAATCCTAAAGCAAGCCAAAAGTTTGCTAAATGGCTAATTACAAATTAAGTAATGTTGCCAAAGAAGATTTAATCCGAATTCATCGATTCGGCGTGCAACAATTTGGAGTCAATCAAGCTGACAAATATTTTGATGCTTTCTTTGTGCATTTTGATTTGATTGCAAAAAATCCGCTTTCTTTTGAATCTGTAGATTTTATTAAGCCAGGATATAGACGCTGTATTTGTGGTGTAGACAGTATTTTCTTCAAAATAAATGAAGATTACGTCGAAATAATGACAATTATTGGGAGACAAGAACTTAGTTCATTGTTATGATATTTTTGCTTGTGACCCCGGAGGGATTACGCTGACGCGTTTTCCTAATTATTGGTTCAATCCAAGCATAGAACCCAAACTGCTGGCGCAGTTCTCGTCTTTTTTGTTTGATCCGCAAATCAAAATAAATTTTGCTTGCTCCTAAAAACAAAAAACCCGGCACTTTCGTGCTGGGTTCTTTTTGTGACCCCGGAGGGATTCTAACCCCCAACCGCTGGAGCCGAAATCCAGTGCGCTATACAGTTGCGCCACGGAGCCGTTTTGGTTAGTGGAGCAACTGAAATCCTAATAGGACAGTTGCGCCACGGAGCCGTTTTGGTTTGTGGGGCAACTGAAATCCTAAAAGGACAGTTGCGCCACGGAGCCGTTTTGGTTAGTGGAGCAACTGAAATCCTAATAGGACAGTTGCGCCACGGAGCCAGTAATTCGATTTGAATTTAAAAATCGAATTGTTGCAAAAATAGAAGAAATAAGGGTTGGATTCAAAAAAAACCTTGAATTTAGCGGCATGTCAGTAGAAATGAATATCTTCGTTTAATAAAATTGAAAACAATGAAAAAAATTACACTTGCATTCGCGCTTTTAGCAGGAACTTTAAGTTTTGCTCAAACAGGTAAATGGGGTATTCAACTCAACCACGGTGCACATTTCGGCGGAGAGCTCGGTACAGGACTTTCTTTAAACGGAGGTGTTTCTTATAACCTCGCTAAAAATATTCAAACTAAACTTGATGCAGGCATCGATTATCTTGGTGAAGACAACCTTTCACGCTTGACCTTACAATTAGGTGCTGATGTGATCGGGATGGCTAACGCTGAATCTAAGTTGGGTTTAACGCTTCATGGCGGTGTTGGTCTTTTGAACAACGGCAACATGATCTTTAACGATACTTATATGCTTCGCGGTGACGACATGGTTGCCCTAACTTTTGGTGTTTCACCAACTGTAAAAGTTAACGAGCACACAGGTATTTTGATCGATTGGTCTTATGCTAAACTTTTCAAAATCGATGGTGACCTTTCAAAATACATGACAGGTACAGTAGGTTTCTACTACCGTTGGTAAGAAAATAAACAATTTTGTAAAGGCGGGTCTTTTGGCTCGCCTTTTTTGTTGCTTCAAAAATTAAAATCAAGCTTTGTAGGCCTCAATACCTTTCCAATAGAGGAACAGAGAAATGCCAAGTAGAATATGGCTGAGGTCGTTGCGATCAAGCCATGGCGCAAGGTTCAGCTTTTGACTCTGGATAAATGCGCTAGGTAAAAGAATTAAAAAAGCAATCCAAAAATATTTGAATTGCGGGTGGATAGTTTTCTGGTAATAAAGGCCAAGAAACAATAGTGAGAAGACAAATCCTATCCCACTAATAAAGGAAGGAATTGTGAGCCCTTTGCTTTGATCAAGGCTGAGATTTTGTGTATTAAACACATAGATTTCAAGAGTGATGCCCAGCAAAAGAAGCCATGCAGTTAAATTGATGAAAATGCGTTGTTGCTGTTGTTTGTGCCATAAGCTAATTTGGGCCAAGCACATGAAATAAGTTGCGAGCATACCGATGATCCAAGAAGGGTAGCGGCCCCATAAACCCAAATAGTTGAAACAAAAATGACCGATTCCGCCTATTAAAAAACTCAGGCTAAACACAAAGTAAAAGCGTTGCCAGTTTTTGAAAAATGGATGTTGATTATTGAGATTTTTGATCTTAAGCGAAAAGTAAAAAGCGATACTAAATAAGATAAGGTCGCCGATAAGTGCATTGGGTTCAAGAAAATGAAAACCCCAAATGTCAAAGTGGATCTTTTCAAAATCTTGTCCGATCATTGGCTTTCTTCTTTAAAACGGTGGATGTTTTTTATTAAAATGCGCTCAACAAGAAGTGGTGAGATGCGATTGAGCAATAAATTGATTTTACCTAGAATGGTTTGTGTGTTTGTAAAACGGCGATTTTCAATGAGCTTGAGGCAGTCCTGAGCCACGCGTTCCATACTGAGTACTTTTTCGTTGGTTCGGGCTTTTAGGGTTTGTAATTGTCCATTAGCGCCTACTGTTTGTTTTTGATGTTCTATAGCTGTTTTGGCTACGCGAAGGACGCCCACATGAATTTGGTGCTCGTGTTCTTCTATTCGAAGTGCTTCAGCGAAGGCTTGTAGGGCCATTTTGGAAGCAGAATAGGGAGCTAAGCCAGGTAGGCCGTGAATGGCTGCTAAACTCGAAATGAAAATGACACTTCCTTTGCTTTTGCGCAGTTCAGCAAGAGCGAGCTGGGTAGGGAAGATACAGCCGTTTACATTGCTAGCAAAAACTTGCTGAAGTACATCTGGATGTAATTCTGAAATATTACCTCGACTTGAAACGCCAACGTTATTGATCAGAAAATCGAGCTTGCCACAACGCTCAATGGTTTGCTGAATGAGGTGTTGTGTTTCAGAAAAATTGCTCACATCAGCAGCTATAGCATGTGCTGTTCCACCAAGTTTTTCAATCTCTGACTTTACGATATCTAATTTATCTTGCTTGCGCCCGTTTAACACGACAACGCAGCCATTTTTTGCAAGTTCTAGGGCAATGGCTTTACCAATACCTTGGCTAGAGCCAGTAATGAGTGCAACTTTATTTTTAAACCCTTTCATGCTGTTGGGTCGTAATGTATTTCGGGGTGATTCTTAAGTGCTGTAAGACTGTTGGTCCAGGCCATCCCGATATGTACCAAGACAGAAATCCAGATATTGCCAGACATCACAGTGAGTAAACACAAGACAAAGCCCAAAGGAATGGCTCCGAGGGTTTCATCGAGTCCTTTCGGGATGTGTGTGGCAGAGTAGAGCGCTACGTTGATCGCAATGGCTAACCACAGCCCGTATGCTTCCACTAACGGAAACAACAAGAGACCTCTGAAAAGCAGTTCGTAGCCTAATAAATAGACAGCCCAACCCAATAGGTTCAGCCGATAAGTTTTTTTAGTCCAAAGCTTGGCCCTGATTTGCGGATAATTGACCAAGTTTTTTTCTTTCTTGGCGGAAAAGATGGCTAATGGAATGACTAACGCCAACAACCCTAATGTGACGAGTAAATTAAATAACAAGGTATCTGTTCTGAAATTGAGCCCATAATAGGCGATAGAACGCTGTGGTTCAAGTAGGAGTAAAATCAAAAGCGGAACAAGGCCCATACTGAAAAAGCCCAGCCATTTGGTCATGTAGATGAAGCGAAGCCATGCGGTGTCGTGATCATAACGCTTAAAGTAGCGCCCTTTAATTTGCTCTGATTTCGAGCCAAACCAAAATATAATGAAACCAAAAAGGGCTAAATAGATTGGTGCAATACCTCCAGACAATGTAGGAGTTTGATCAGGGAGCGGGAGATAATGAATCATGACTTAAGCGATGTAGCCATTTTCTTTATACCAAGTCATGCAATCTGTGATGGCTTGTTCGATAGGGGTACTTGGTAAGAGCAGTTCTTCCCTGGCTTTTTCTGGTGAGTAAAATTGTTTGACACTAGCCATTTTGGCCATGGAGTAGCTGAGTTTTGGAGCTTTACCCGTCATTTTGGCTTTTATTGAGTTGATGGCGCCAACCATGTTAATGGCAAAACCAGGAAACTTCTTGATTTTAAAAGGCTTATTGAAAACTTTGGAAGCTTTGCTAAACATTTCGCCAAAATACAAGTTTTCATTGCCCACAATATAGCATTCTCCTAAACGCCCCATGTGTAAGGCATTCACGGTGGCAACAGCAACATCTTTGGAATATACAAAGTTCTTCCCACCTCCGGCATAACCAGGAAGTTTGTTGTTATAGAGCTCTATGAGCATTCTACCCGATGTTGGTCCGGAATCAAAAGGACCAATCATGTAAGTTGGATTGACGACAATGACCGGGAAATTTTGAGTGGCATGTAATTCACGTAAGTAACACTGTGCCCGATATTTGCTGTCCATGTAGTCCATCTTGAACTGATGACCTTCATATTTATTGTTTTCATGGCCGGGATTATTTCTTGGGCCATGGTCAAATGAATTGGCAGTGCCAATTTGGACCATTCGGGTGCACCCATTTTGCATGGCGATTTCAGCGATGTTTTTTACACCGTCAAAATTAACCTGATGAATGATATCTAAGCGGCGAGGCCAAATGGTGGTGAGTGCTGCAATATTGATGACATATTGACAAGAAGCCATTTCACGCTCGAGGAAAGCACGGTCTAAAATATTGCCTTCGACAATTTCAATGGGCAAGCCTGCTAGGACTTGGGTAGAAGATCCGGGTAAAATTTGTGCTTTGACTGAGAAACCTTGATTCAGCGCTTCTCTGGTGACGCTAGCGCCTAACATGCCGTTGGCACCGGTGATAAAAACTTGCTTACTCATGAAAGGAAAAGTCGTAGTAGTCAGTCAATTGTTAAGGTAACAAAGATACTAAAATTTCCAAGAAATTCCTGTTCGTAGCTGCATTTGATTCAGCTTTACGCCTTGTCCAGATTCAGATTTAAAGCGCTGCATTTGCACAAGATAGCTAGGTTCTAGGTATACACCAAGGTGTTTATTTGCTAAATATTCAAAACGCAAACTTTGTTGTTGATACCAACTCCATTTTTGAAGCTGGTGGGCAATATCGATAGTACTCGGTGCAAAACCTGGAATACCTAGGGTTTGTGTAGCATTTTTGATGTAATTGAGCGTAAGGCCAGTTGACAGTTGGAGTGCAAAATTTCCGAACCTTCGTTCATAGGCAAAACTCAAAGGAATTTGTAGGATATTGAAACGTACATCGCTTTGGTAATTGATATGGACATGACTTGTGTCTGATCCGAAAGGATTGGGTGGGAATGTTGGCCACGGACCATTATCTAGTTCTTCGTCAGAGATGCTGCGCTGTCCAAAAGCATAATTAAACCAATAATGTTCTTTGTCGTCGTAGGAATAGACGTTGGTTTTGTAAAAGTGCTCAGCAATTTGTATTTGTTGTTGACCAATGCCCAGCCCCAATACCCAGGATTTTGGGAAGTGATACTCAATTTGTAAGCTCGGTTTTTGCTGCGTGCTGGCTGCTTGTGTATAGCTTGCTGAGTTGTTTAAGCTATAAGGTGTGCTCTGGAATGAATTGAATGATTTTGCACTAGAGAGTTGTAAACTCACACCTGTAAACAAAAGAGGAGCTTTTGAATATTTGACTAAAGTCTTTTTTTCAAGTTGAATAGAGGTTGGCGTTAAATATTGAAGTGAGTTTTCTGAGGTTGTACCTTGTAGTGCATCGGAATCTACTTGTTGCTGCAACTGATGCTGGATATCATTTGTTTGAACCACCGCATCCGCTTTACCTAAAGTTAGATCTTGAATTTCGGCTCTTGCTTCAGCATATTGCGCTTGTTGATTTTTTAGGGTACTTTGTTCAAGATGCTGGTCCTGTACTTCTTGTGAAACTTGGTGTTGAACAGGCGCTAAATTTTGCTGTTCGGTTGGGACTAAACCTGAGACAAAAGTTTTTGCTTGTTCAGGACTGGATATCGTTTTTTGACGCGACTCGTTTTTTACTTCAGGTATTGCCGAACCAGTATTATTATTGAGTAAAACATAGGTTGAACCAGCACCTATTGATGCTGCAGTGAGCGCAGTAAGGGCATATTTAACAATGCTTTTAGCATACCACGCTTTGGGTTTGCCAATGACGTCATGCAAACGTTTCCACATGAGGTCTTGAGGAGCTGATTGCCCCTTGAGCTGATCTTGTAGATATTTTTCAAATGCGTCTAGTTCTTGCATAATTAGCCGATCATTTGGATGCGTTCATTCTTTTCAATGGCTTTTTGTAAGGCACGCTTGGCTTCAAAAAGCTGTGATTTAGAGGTGCCTTCATTGATGTGAAGTAATGCACCAATTTCTTTATGGGAATAACCCTCCATGACGTAAAGGTTGAAAACCATGCGCGCTCTGGGTGGTAATTTTTGAACCAATGACATGATTTCTTCAGCACCTAAATGTTGAAACACAGTTTGGTCTGTGGATGCCAATTGGTAGGCCTGGTCTATATTTTGATGTTGGGCATACTTGGCTGAACTTCTTAGGAAGTCTATGGCCGTATAAACCACAATCTTTTTGATCCAACCTGGTAGGTGCGCGCTGCTGTCAATGCGGTTTAAATTCTGAAAAATTTTGACAAAGGCATCTTGAAAGATATCTTGGGCTGCAGCTTCATCCTGGGCATAGCGCAAGCAGACTTTAAACATCGCAGGGGCAAACAAATCATATAATTCTTTTTGAGCGCGTGCTTCCTTGCGGATACAGGCCCTAATGAGGTCGTCATAGATTTGCTTGTCTTTGGTCATTGTTAGTAAGTCGAAATTGACCAAAAAAGGTTGTGTCTAATTTGAATTAGATCAAGAAAACTGCTCCTAAAGTAAGGAAGGCGCAAATGACTAAAACAATGCTTTGCTCTAATGGAAGACTTACGCGAATGCTAGTAGCTGGTTTTTTCAAGGTCAACAACAATAAGCGTAAATAAACAAAAGCGCCGACAACTGAAGCTATCAAGGCTAGCGCAGCCGTGTAGGGTAAGTGCGGTGCAGCAGACCACAAAAGTGTGAATTTACCAAAGAATCCAGCCATTGGTGGAATGCCAGCTAATGAAAACAAGGCCAGAACAATTGAAATACCGAGAAGTGGGTGTTTCCAAGCAAGGCCTTCCCATGCGCTGAGCTCGTCTGCGTTTTCACCGTTAGATTGATTGCTGACAACTAATGCTATTGTCGAAACTGCATAAGCCAAAATAAAAATGAAGACATTTGAATTATTGGTGTCAGCAAGTGTAAAAAGCATGAGGCCGGCATTGGCAATGGATGAATAGGCCATCAGACGGCGGAAGCTTGTTTGTCTCCAGGCGGTGATGTAACCATAAAACAACGAAGCGACAATAATAAGGCTCACGAGGTCAATCCAGAAGAAGTAAGAATCTCTGAAAACTGCTGCGAAAACATAAATGATGGCATAAATTCCGGCAATTTTCACAACCGTTGACATGTACATCAAGACAGCGTTAGAAGCTCCTTGATACACATCTGGTCCCCAAAAATGAAAAGGAACAGCTCCAATTTTAAATACAAAGCCAGCCAACATGAATAAACTGCCAATCATGGCCATTGGGCTTTGCCAAATACCGATGGCAAGGTTGGATTGAATTTCTACAAGTTGAAAGCTTCCGGTGGCGCCATACAAAAGGGCAATGCCAAAAAGCATAATGGCAGATGCAAAAGAACCTGTGAAAAAATATTTAACGGCTGCTTCAGCTGAAACACTGCTACCTTTTTCAATACCTACCAAAACGTAGATAGGAATAGAAAGGATTTCAAGACCGATGAAAAACAACATTAAATCTGAAGGCACGGCCATTAAGATGGCTCCGCACAAAGAGAATAAAATGAGTGCAAAGTAATCTGAGGTGTGTTCGAGGTCTTGCTTGTAGCGCTGAAAACCACCCAAAACTGCTAAAAGCGTGACGCCACAGAGTAAAATGATCACCATAGGTGGAGTAGGAACTTGTGCAGCGTATGTTTGAAACGGCGTTGTGTAACTTCCACGGAAGTAGGCAGCCAAGCCAGCACCAATTAGCCCAAGAACAGCTACCAAAAGCGAAAGCACAGGCTGCTTGCGCATTCCGGCGAAAAGACCAATTAAACCAGCGATAAAAATGATAACAATACTATCCATGATGTTTCCTTAAGGTTTGAGTTGTACGAGGCTGTGGCCTACGAAATCGGTAAGACATTGTGGCGCTAAGCCAAGATAAATTGCAGCGATGCTCAAGATGGCAAAAACGGTCCATTCAGACCAATGTAGATCGGCAAAAACCGCAACTTTCGTTGGTCCAAACATGGTGTCTTGATAAGCACGCAACATATAAACCGCACCAAGAATCAAGGTTGAACTGGCCAAGATTCCGGTAAGCGCGTGTGCACTGAATAATGATTTTAACAAGAAGAACTCGCCAATAAAGCCAGCGGTAAATGGAACTGATAACGAAACAAACGTGAGTACAGCAAACCAGAATGCAAAGCGAGGTGCAACTTTGGCAATACCTCCCAAAGCTGAAATTTCTCTGGTGCGCAGTCTTTGTTCGATGATGCCAGCGGCTAAAAATAAGCCGAGCGCAACAATACTGTGGTTAACAATCTGGAGCATTGCCGTTTTGGTAGTGCCAAGATCACCAAGCATAATGCCTGCAGCAATTAAACCAAGGTGACTCAAAGAAGCGTAGGCAAAAAGTGTTTTGAGGTCTTGTTGTTTGATTGCGACCACTGCACCGTAAATGATGCCGATGAGCCCCAATACAATGATTGGCCAACGCCAGAAATCTACAGCTGGCCCAGCAAAAATAGGAAGTACCCATTTGATGAGACCAAACAACGCCATTTTGAGCATGAGGGCTGAAAGCAACATGGTGCCCGCAGTAGGCGCATTGGTGTAGGTTTCAGCTTGCCAAGTATGGAAAGGGAATAATGGAATTTTAACAGCAAAAGCCAATAAAAAGCCACCCATGAGCAAGATTCCGGTATTTCCTAACTGACTGAGGTCTGCAGCTAAAAGCGCTTCATACGTTTGTTGGTTGGTCACATGCATGAGGCCGATTACAGAAAGCAACATGGCTAAAGATCCTAGTAAGGTATACAAGAAGAACTGCAATAGCGCTTTCTGTTTTTCAAATGTTCCGAACCAATACAAAATGAGAAATACTGGTAATAGGGTCAATTCCCAGAAAATATAAAAACCGAGAATAGTGCTAGTTGTAAAGATACCGATGAGGCCAAATTGCATCAAGAAAGTGAGTGCCGTAAAACGTGTTTCATTGACGATGCTTCTTTGAAAATTAGCCAAGTAAATCAAAAAGATAACGGCATTGGTAAGCAATACCATGGTAAAGCCAAGGCTGTCTAGCGAAAAACGCACAAAGCGCAGACCGAGGTCAAGGTGTTGCGTAGCTTCAGGATCAAAAGAACTGAGTTGTACTACACTCCAAATGAGTGAGAGGCCACTACCGATGAGCCCAACAATTCTAGACAAAGAGCTTGGCATAAACCAAGCGAGCAAACTAAATGCGAGTGGGAGTAAAATAATTAGTGCCAAACCGTGAGTTTTAAAATGTAATAACTAACAAATAAAATAAGACCAAGTACCATCCAGAATAAGTATGAACTCAGGAAGCCATTTTGCCATTTGCGTGTTTGTGTAGCCGTATTCAAGATACCGTCTGCTAAAGCATAGACACCATTTCTTAAAATTTGGATATCGAATACCGTAGCTAAGAATTGCGAAATCATAAGCAGAGGCTGAACAAAGACAGCATTGTAAATTTCGTCGATGTATAATTTTTTAGCCGAGAGGGTTTCCCAGGCATTCATTTGTTCATCTGATTTAGCAAGTGAGCCTTTCTGAGCATAGTTACGGAAAGCCCAGAAGCCAACAATAATAGCTATAAAACTTGCAAAAATCATGAGGCCCATTGCTGTATTGAAGTCAAGGTGGGCGTTATGAACTTCTGAAAGTCCGAAGGTACCATGACTTAAATAATGGTCAAACCAATGTGCTGCGCCATGGAAAAACAAGCCAGGAAGATTCAGTAAGCCACCAAATACAGACAGCACCGCTAAGACCATTAACGGTAGTGTCATGGACAAACCACTTTCGTGCACTTTTGCTTTGAGGGCGTCTGTACCGCGAAATGTTCCGTGGAAAGTCAAGAAATATAGTCTGAACATGTAAATGGCAGTGAGCGTAACGGCTAAAACCAACACAACATAAACAACAGGGTTGTGATGGAGGGCTTGAGCAAGAATTTCATCTTTGGAGTAAAAACCAGATAAGAACGGAATTCCGGCGATTGCCATGGTGCCAATCAAGAATGTGAAGTGTGTAATTGGCATGAGTTTAGCCAAACCACCCATTTTGCGGATGTCTTGTTCTTCGTGCATTCCGTGAATTACAGAACCAGAACCCAAGAATAATAAGGCTTTAAAGAAGGCGTGTGTAGTCACGTGAAAAAGCGCAACGGTGTAAGCACCGAAACCTAGAGCTACAAACATGAGGCCCAATTGCGAAACGGTTGAATAAGCCAATACTTTTTTGATGTCGTTTTGACGTAGCGCCATAAAAGCGGCAACAAGCGTAGTGGCAAGGCCAACGTAAAGAATGATGTTTTGGGTGAGTGGCGCCAACTCAAAAAGGAAGTTGGAACGCACGGTTAAATAAATACCTGCTGTAACCATCGTAGCGGCATGGATAAGTGCCGAAACCGGTGTTGGACCCGCCATGGCGTCAGGCAACCAAGTAAAGAGTGGAATTTGCGCACTTTTACCAGTAGCTGCGATGAACAAGCACAAGGTAATGAAGAACATGGCACCACCTTGCAGGGCTGGATTGCTTTGTAGCGCTTTTCCGATTTCTAAGAATTCTAGGCTACCAAACTGGCCAATGAGCATGAATAGACCAAGTAAAAGACCAGCGTCACCAATGCGGTTCATGATGAAGGCCTTACGCGCAGCCAAACTGTTGGCAATACCTTTTTCAGCATCGTTGTAATGAAAGCCAATGAGGAGGTAAGAACACATTCCAACACCCTCCCAACCGAAGAAAAGCACGAAATAATTAGAACCTAAAACCAACAACAACATTGAAAAGATGAAGAGGTTCAGATAAGTAAAAAACTTGTGGTAGCCTTCGTCATGGCTCATGTAGCCCATTGAAAACAAATGGATCAAGGAACCAATTCCGGTAATGATCAGCGTCATCCATACAGATAGTGCGTCAATTTGGAAAGAGGCGTTGATTTGGAAGTTTTCGTAGTGTAAGATCTCAAAAAGACGTACAATTTGAACACCTTCAAGGCCGTTGAACAGTGTCAGCGCCAAAAGAAAAGCAAGGAAGACGGCAGCAGTCGCTAAACCACCAACCAATACCTTTGGTAATTTCTTACCAAATGCGCCATTGATTGCAAAACCAATTAGGGGCAGGGCTAGAATGAAAATAAGCGTCAAGTCTTTGGCCATGATTAATTTTTTAATTGGTTAAACATATCGATGTCAATGGTTTTGAGGTTGCGGTAAGCCATGATGATGATCGAAAGACCAACAGTGGCTTCAGCTGCAGCAACAACCATGGTAAAGAACACAAAGATTTGTGCATCACCGCTGTTATAGTAGGTAGAAAAAGTCACTAACATGAGGTTGACGGCATTTAACATCAGTTCAATACACATCAGTAAGACAATCATGTTTTTGCGCGTCATGGCACCGATGGCACCAATAGTAAAGAGCGCAAAAGCGACAAATAAGAAAAAATCGAGGGAAGTCCCGATGCTATTAGCTGCTTGCATAATTATTCGATGATTTGTTTTTCGCGTTTGGCTAGCAAAATAGCACCAACCATGGCTGCGATAAATAGAATGGAAGTGATTTCAAAGGCCACTAAATATTTTGAAAAGAGCAGGTGACCTAATTCTTTGACTAACCCAATAGTGCTATCTTGAGAACGGTAGTTTTGACCCAAAATCAGCGATTCTTTCAACGCAGTTATAAGTACCAAAAATAAACTACCACCTGCAATGAGTGCCGCAAGTTGCGAACCGCGTTTGGTCACTGGTTCTACTTCTTTGTTGAGATTGAGTAGCATTAAAACGAAGAGAAAGAGGACCATGATGGCTCCGGCATAGACAATCATGTTTACAATGGCCAAAAATTGGGCATTCATCATGATGTACATCGCAGTGATGAAAAAGAAGGTAATGACTAAGTAGATCACACTGCGCACAGGGTGCTTACTGAGAATGACCATCAGGGCTGAAGCCAAAGTGAGGCTTCCAAGGATGATTGAAATGACTTGTAAACTCATATTTGAGAGCGTTTTCCGGTGTGTTGTCTTTTGGTGATGTCAATGCGCTCATCAAGTGATTCTACAAGGACATCTTTGCCATAAATAAAGTTATCGCGTTCGAAATAGGTAGGAACCAAGCGATCAGTGAGGAAAATGGCTTCTTTCGGGCAAGCTTCTTCACAGAGTCCGCAGAAAATACAGCGCAACATATTGATTTCGTATGTAGCGGCATACTTTTCTTCGCGGTAAAGTTTTTCTTCTCCTTTTTCGCGTTCGGCAGCAGTCATGGTAATAGCTTCAGCAGGGCAGGCTACTGCACAAAGGCCACATGCGGTGCAATTCTCACGACCTTGCTCATCTCTTTTAAGTACGTGCTGACCGCGATAAACCGGTGCAAACTCACGGACTTCTTCCGGATATTTGATGGTTTTTCGCTTGCGCAACATGTGTTTGAAGGTGGTGATCATCCCGCTAATGATAGCTGGCAAATAAAGTTTCTCCCATAGGGTCATGGGCTTGTCAGAAACTACTTTTTTTCTATTGGTAAGACTTTCCATAATTTCAATTCGATTTAAAACCACCCGTTTTGATAAGCAATCACAATACCTGTAATTAATAGGTTAATGAGTGAAAGGGGTAGTAAAGATTTCCATCCGAGGTGCATGAGTTGGTCAAAGCGAAAACGCGGGATGGTCCAGCGGATCCACATGATCACGAAAATAAAGATGAAAATTTTGATGGCAAATGCTGCGATACCTAGAATGGCCAATGTGTTGCCACTAAAATGGCTCATGCCCGGGAAGTTATAACCACCAAAAAACAAGATGGACATAATCGCAGAGGACACAAACATTGATGTGTACTCAGAGAACAAGTATAAACCGAGTTTCATGGAGCTATATTCAGTGTGGTACCCACCAACTAACTCAGATTCACACTCGGGTAAGTCAAAAGGAGCACGGTTGAGCTCGGCAAGGGCGCAAATGAAGAAAATCAAAAACGCAACGGGCTGGTAAAAGATATTCCAGACGTCTTGCTGACCGTTGACGATGTCGTTGAGGCTAAGTGAACCAGAAAGGAGTACGATTGTAATGGCAGACACACCCATCGCTAATTCATAGGAGATCATTTGTGAACTCGCACGAATGGCACCGTAAAGCGAATATTTGTTGTTGGAAGCCCAACCACCAATCATGATGCCATAAACGCCAATCGAAATGACGCCAAAAACATAAAGAATACCGATGTTGATGTCGGCTACTTGAAGCGTGATGTCGCGACCAAATAAATGTAATTTGGGCCCCCAGGGAATAACTGCACTAGTAATGAGTGCGGTAAACATGGCTAGACCTGGTCCGATGATAAATAACCATTTGTCGGCTTTAGACGGAATGAAATCTTCTTTGAGAAACATCTTGACACCATCGGCAATTGGTTGTAAAATTCCGAAGGGCCCAGCGCGGTCTGGTCCGACGCGGTCTTGAATCCAGGCTGCAAGTTTGCGCTCAAAGTAAGTCATGTAGGCAGCTGCACCTAAAGACACGAGAAAAAGCAAAACGACTAGAATCGATTTTTCAATGAGTAGGGCAGTATCCATTAGCTGAGCAATTTAGGATTTTGATCGTTTTTAGTAGCATATTTCCCTTGAGAAATTACCGAATGACGATCTATTTTTCTTGGTCCGAGAATGTTCCATTTGCTCGGGTCTTTCTTTTCAAAACGACAATCGTTGCAAATCCAGGCGGTTTTATCATCAATGGTTTCCACTTCGCCATATTTGTCTTTACGAGCGGTTACGCGGTAAATTTCGTTACCGAACATCCAAAGAACGGCTTTGCCTGAACATTTGTCACAAGCACACTCGGCCTCCATAGGTTTAAGGAACCACACACGCGATTTAAAGCGGAAAGTTTTGTCTGTGAGTGCACCCACCGGACAAACGTCAATCATGTTGCCAGAAAAGTCGTTGTCAATGGCGTTTTCAATGTAGGTTGAAATTTCAGCATGCTCGCCGCGGTGTAACACACCATGCACACGGTGGTCAGTGAGTTGGTTGGCCACATGGACACAGCGGTAACACAAAATACAACGATTCATGTGTAATTTGATCTTGTTACCGATATCGATTGGTGAATAGGTGCGGCGCTCTTCGCGGAAACGCGTTTTAGCCGAACCGTGCTCGTAACCGAGGTCTTGGAGGTGACACTCACCAGCTTGGTCACAAACAGGGCAATCAAGTGGGTGATTGATCAATAAAAACTCGACAACACCGCCACGGTTATCGTGAACGCGCTGAGATGTTTTGTTTTTGACAATCATGCCATCCATCACTTGCGTTGAGCAAGAAGCAACGAGTTTGGGCATGGGTCTTGGGTCAGCGGCAGAACCAGCGGCAACCTCAACCAAACAAGTACGGCATTTACCGCCAGTACCTGGTAATTTACTGTAATAACACATCGCTGGGGGCACAAGATCGCCTCCGGCTTGTCGGGCAGCGTTCAGGATAGTGGTTCCTGGAGCTACTTCAATTTCGACGTCGTCAATAGTTACTTTTATCATAAGACTATGCTTCAAGCGGTGTTTGGATTAAACCATAATTTCTTGTTTGCGCCTCTTGTGGAGACTTCACGTGCCATTCGAATTCGTCGCGGAAGTGTCGAATAGCAGCGGCAACAGGCCAGGCAGCTGCATCGCCAAGTGGACAGATGGTATTGCCTTCTATTTTTTTGTTGATTTCTTCAAGTAAGCTGATGTCTTCAAGGGTACCAGTTCCGTGCTCTAAACGATACAATACTTTTTCCATCCAACCAGTTCCTTCACGACACGGTGAACATTGTCCACAAGACTCATGAGCATAGAAACGGGCAAAATTCCAAGTATTTCTGACAATACATTGGTCTTCGTCAAATACAACAAAACCACCAGAACCGAGCATAGAGCCAGTAGCAAAACCACCATCGGCCAAACTTTCATAGGTCATGAGGCGTGGTTCGTTGTTGGCCGTTTTGGTAACGAGGTAGTGTGGTAAAATCGGAACGGAAGATCCACCTGGGATACACGCTTTGAGTTTTTTACCGTTGGCAACACCACGACAGTAGTCATCGCCGTAAATAAATTCTTCTACTGAAAGGCCCAATTCAATTTCGTAAACACCTGGGCGCACCAAGTTTCCGCTAGCTGAAATGAGTTTGGTACCTGTAGAGCGCTCAATTCCAATAGAGGCATAAGCTTCTCCGCCATGATTCACGATTGGAACCACCGCTGCAATAGATTCTACGTTATTGACAACCGTAGGATTTCCCCAAAGACCTTTTACCGCCGGAAACGGTGGTTTCATTCTAGGATTTCCGCGCTTGCCTTCTAAAGATTCGAGTAGGGCGGTTTCTTCGCCACAAATATAGGCGCCTCCTCCAGGTGTTACCACGAGGTCGAGGTCATAGCCAGAACCAAGGATGTTTTTTCCGAGCATGCCGTTGGCATAAGCTTCGGCAATGGCTTTTTCAAGGATGCGCAGCACATACATGAATTCTCCACGGATATAAATGTATGAACGACGAGCGCCAAGAGCATAACTTGAGGTGATCATCCCTTCAATCAATAAGTGAGGGATTTTTTCCATGAGGTAGCGGTCCTTGAAGGTCCCCGGTTCAGATTCATCGGCATTACACACCAAGTGTCTTTCAACACCTTCAGGTTTAGCCAAAAATGACCATTTCATTCCGGTTGGAAAGCCAGCTCCTCCGCGTCCGCGCAGACCTGATTTCTTTACCTCTTCAACGACTTCGTCCGGACTCATGGTTTTGAGTGCTTTTTCAACGGAGGCGTAGCCACCATGCTTGCGGTAAACTTCATAAGAAGCTATTCCGGGTACATCAGCGTGTTCTAAAAGTAATTTCTTAGCCATTTTGATTTAAGATTGGGAAGCGTCGCGCATGGCGTCGAGTAATTCGTTGACTTTTTCTTTGGTGAGGTGCTCGTAAAACTTGTATTTACACATGAGCATTGGACCATAACCACAAGCGCCTAAGCACTCTACAGTTTTTAAGGTAAACATGCCGTCTTTGGTCGTTTCACCAACTTTGATGTCTAGTTTTTGCTCAATGTAAGTGATCAGGTCATCGGAACCAACTAATTGGCAAGGCCCTGTTCTGCACACTTCTAATACGTTTTTACCTACCGGATCAAGGTGGAACATGGTATAGAAAGTAGCTACTTCATAAACCTCGATCGGTTGAATATCTAAAACTTGGGCAACGCGATTCATGGCGCCAACACTGACCCAACCCAATTCTTCTTGAACGAGGTGAAGGACGCGTAAAATGGCGCTTTTCTGTTTGCCAGCGGGAAACAGATCAATAACGCGTTGAATTTCTGTCATGGTGTGTGCACTCAAGTCAATTGGTGCTTCATTCACAGCTTGTGGATGTTCTGCTTTCATATTAGGCGTCTAGTTCTCCGGCAATGACATTGATGCTACTGAGCGTAAGAACGGCGTCAGAAATTGGCATCCCTTTGATCATTTCTGGATATGCTTGGTAATAAATAAAACAAGGTCTTCTGAATTGTAGTCGGTATGGGGTGCGTCCACCGTCAGAAATGAGGTAGAAACCAAGTTCACCATTTCCGCCTTCTACAGCATGGTAAACTTCACCGGCAGGCAGTTCGGTTTCACCCATGACAATTTTGAAGTGATAAATAAGCGCTTCCATGTTGTTGTAAACATCTGCTTTAGGTGGCAGGTAAAAGTCAGGAAGGTCTGCTTTGTAGTCTCCTTCTGGGAGATTTTTGTAGGCTTGTTCAATGATGCGTAAACTTTGACGAATTTCCTCTTGACGCACCATAAAGCGGTCATAGGTGTCGCCATTGACACCAACAGGAATGATAAAATCAAAGTCTTCGTAAGAAGAATAAGGACTCATGACGCGCACGTCGTAGTCAACACCAGCAGCACGCAAGTTTGGTCCAGAGAAAGAATAAGAGAGTGCGCGTTCTGCAGAAATTGGCCCAGCTCCTTTGGTGCGGTCCATGAAAATGCGGTTGCGCGCTAACATACTATCAAATTCTTCAAATGCTTTCGGGAAGGTTTTCAAGAAAGACTTGAGTTTTTCGTGAAAAACAGGCGTGAAGTCGCGCTCAAAACCTCCAATTCTTCCCATGTTGGTCGTGAGGCGAGCTCCACTTAACTCTTCGTAGAGTTCGTAGATTTTTTCGCGCTCTGAAAATGGGTAAAAGAAGGAGGTGAGGGCTCCTGCATCTACACCAATTACAGAGTTACAAATAAGGTGGTCAGCAATACGGGCTAATTCCATGATGATCACGCGCATGTATTGAACGCGTTTTGGAATCTCGACACCAATGAGTTTCTCAACGGTCATTTCCCATCCGATATTGTTGATTGGGCTCGAACAATAATTTAGGCGGTCAGTGATCGGGGTGATTTGATTGTAAGGACGTCTTTCAGCCAATTTTTCAAAAGCACGGTGAATATAACCAACCGTTTGCTCTGATGAAATGATTTTTTCGCCGTCTACTTTAAGGATATTTTGAAAAATACCGTGTGTAGAAGGGTGGGTCGGACCAAAATTAATGGTAGCAATATTTGCAGGGTCTGGGTTCTGCAATATATCTTTTATGTCTTGGCTCATATTTCGTTGGTATTGCGTCCGAAAAATCTGTCGTCTTTGTCTTCTCTGGTGCCATCTTCCAAAACGTATTCTTTGCGCATTGGGAAATAATCCATGTCGTCCATGTTGAGGATGCGGCGAAGGTCTGGGTGTCCGGTAAATTCAATGCCGTAGAAATCATAGGTTTCGCGCTCCATCCAGTTGGCTCCTGCAAACAAGTCTGTGATAGTGGCAATTTGCAAGGCATCTTTGGCCAGATACCCTTTGATGCGCAAGCGCAGGTTGTTTTTCCATGAATGCAATTGATACACCACTGCAAATTCGCGATTCGCGTTTTCAGGATAATGAATACCTGCAATATTGGTTAAGTAATTCACGCTGAGGCTCGGGTGCTGTTGCAACCAAGCAATCATTTGGTGAATACTTGATGGAACTGCTTCAATGTTGAGCATACCATAGGCTTCTTCGTGAGCAAGAACGGCAGCGCCAAATTCTGCTTGAATGGCCGCTAGAAAATCTTGATTATTTAGCTTCTCCATGTTGATCGATATCGATTTCGTAGGTACCTAACAAATGTTTGTATTCTTCTGAGTAGCGTCTGCGGTTGGATTCTTTTTTAACCAATTCATGGATATTCATGACGCCTTCAATGATTTGTTCTGGTCTTGGTGGGCACCCCGGAACGTAAACATCGACAGGGATAATGCGGTCAATACCTTGAAGAACGGAGTAAGTATCAAAAATACCGCCAGAAGATGCACAGGCTCCTACAGACAAAACCCATTTTGGCTCAGCCATTTGCTCATAAACTCTTTTAAGAACAGGCCCGAGTTTTTTAGAAATGGTTCCGGCTACAATGAGTAAGTCTGCTTGTCTCGGTGTAAACGACATGCGTTCCATACCAAAACGAGAGAGGTCATAGGAACTTCCCATGGTTGCCATAAATTCAATACCACAACAAGAGGTTGCAAACGGCAAAGGCCAAACAGAGTTGGCACGGGCAAGCGCAATGGCTTTGTCAAGGGTGGTGAGCTGATAGCCCTCACCATTGATGGTTTCGAGGTCTTCTATTTTTCCCATTCTAATGCTCCTTTTTTATAGATGTAGTAAAAGCCGGTTAAGAAAAAACCGACAAACATAATGACTGCTAATAATCCTTCTAGTTTGAGTTCATAGAAGTTAACGGCGTAAGGGTAGAAGAAAATAACTTCTACATCAAACAACACAAATAAGATGGCTGTCATGAAGTAACGAATCGAAACAGGAAAACGCGCATTTCCTTGCGCATCAATACCACATTCGAAGTTGTCGTCTTTTTTGACAGAAGAAATTCTTGGGGTAAGTTTGTGTGTAACAAACAGTGTGAAAATCACAAAACCTGCCGCTACTGCGATTTGCATGAGTAATGGCAAATAATTGGCGCTTGATGCTGCTTCCATTGGTCTAGTTTAAATATCGTAACAAAAGTTACAGAACTTGGTTTTGAATTGCGGCACAAATTTACTATTTACCTTTATGAAAACACAAAAAAAGCCGAGAAATTCTTCCCGGCTTTTCAATTTAGATTCCTTATGAATTACTTAATATGAAAACGCAAGCCAATATTGGAGAAATTACCTGCACTAAAGCTTGTTCCGAGGCCTGCAATTTGATTTACATTAAAGCCAGGTCGTAGTTCCATGTATAAATGCATAGGTTTCCAGAAATTACGTTTTTTTCCAACTTGAAAGTCAATGCCTAGTGGTGCATAGACACCAAAGCCAAAGCCTCCTTTGTTCTCAAAGGTTTCGTGTTCGTGTGTGCCGTTACTGTAAATGATGTCGTTGAATAAACCGTAAGGATAGGAATCACCGTAAGGAGATACGTTTTGACGAATATGGGTAGCGCCATTGTAAGACAGGCCAAAATTCAGACCTATTCCGCCATAGAAACTCCAGCGCTTATCTGCTTTATAGCGGAATATGAGCGCTGCGTCAAGGCGTAATTGTTCTTGAGAATAAGTTGCGTTATAACTATGCGTGCTAAAAGAGTCAACAAAATACTGCGTGCCGGTTTGTGAACTCGTGAGTGTATCTACACGAAATGATTCTGTATAGGATCCGCCTGTTGAAAGCGCATTGCCTTGGTTGATATGCATGAGCCCAACGCGCAAAGTTGCATTTGGCATTTTACCAAGATTCAGCCCAAGACTTAAAGATTGAGATTGACCAGGAAAAGAAAAATTAAAAACTGGATTCGTATTATAGGCGCTTAAATCTTGTTGGAGAATGCTAGAGGTAGGTGCTAGCGCTTGAAAATCAGAAAGGCTCCCTTTGCCTGCGCTAAAGAAAGATCCCGATTGTAAATAAATTCCTTCCACACTGACTTGGGCGTAGGAAGCTCCGAAGCAAATTAAACCAAAACTTAAAACTAATTTTTTCATAAATATTTTTTTGTTGCCTACAACGACGTTTGTTCTATTTTATTGTTACAAGCTGAGTTCTGATATTTTTATCGTCTTGTAAACGTAAAATGTAACTGCCTGATTTAAGTTGATGAGCATCAATTCCTTGCCCTACTTCAAGCGGTCCTTTTTGAATGAGTTTTCCGTTGCTTTCAAATAACATAAAAGTTAACGGTGTTTGATCTTTTTGCTTTACATAGATGTAATCTTGCGCAGGATTCGGATAAGCTTGCCACAATTCTTCCTGTACATTTGAAATGTTGCTTGCGCTCAGATTTTCGTCAAAGAAAACGCCTCCAAAACCATTAATGATCCAATTGGCAGGGTCAATGTACATACCACCTTGCACTGTTCCTAAATTGGGCAACAAATATGTTATAGAATTGCTACTGATATCAAAACGAATAAGTGTGTCGGGTTGCGCTTGTCTAGAAATACGGATTTCTAAAGGGTTGGTGAAGGTTGGTGTTACGGTAGGCATAGACGCCGTATGATTGATTTCTATTAAAACGTCGGTTCCAAGCTGGTTCCAAACAATTTCATAGGTCGGAAAGCCCTCTCCAAAATACCATTGTTCAAAGAAGCTGTCAAGATTTGTATTGCAATAACTTGCCATGAAATTTTTGAAGTCGAGTCCAGTGGCGGTACTGTCTTTGAATTGTTGTTGAAACGCACGCAAACCATTAAAAAAGAGGCTGTCGTTATCGACTAAATAACGAATCGAATGGATGATTGCCGCACCTTTGTCATAAGTAAGACGCCCATTAAAGATGCGTGCTTCATCCAATGAGTCGAGTACCCAAACACTACCGCCAGCTTGATTCATGACACTTTGATGCACTTGTTGCATATGGGCAATTTGATCTCCAGGATACAAGTTGGCCAACATCAGGTATTCAGCATATGAAGCAAAACCTTCATTGAGCCAGATGTCGCACCACGATGCGCAGGTCACCTGATTACCCCACCATTGATGGGCCAGTTCATGTGAAGTGAGTGTTTTTTCAAATAAGCCTTGAGTCGTCATGGTTTGATGCTCCATGCCGCCTCCTAGCGGCGCCATACAATGTCCATACTTTTCATCGGCAAAAGGATAGGGGCCAAAAAGTTGGGCATAAAGTTCCATGAAGTCAGCGGTCTCATTGATTTCATCGATGAAAAAAGGAAGGGTGTTTGGATTGTTATAAATGAAATTTTGAATCAAGACAGGACTACTGCTACCAACAGGATTGGCATAAATCGAGTAATCGATGTATTTCGCTACCGAAACCGAAATCAGGTAATAGACAATTGGATGTCTGTGTTTCCATTCAAATCTTTTTTTGTTGTTAGGAAGGCTTACTACATTTTCTAGCAGGCCATTGGATCCTGCCATTAGTGTGTCGGGTACGGTAATATGAACTGCACAAGAATCAGCTTTATCGGTGAGGCTTTGTTTGACTGCAAACCATTCATAGGCTGAAAAAGGTTCGGATAAAGACCAAACAACTTTGTTTCCCCAAGTATTTGATGTTCCGGCAGTTAGACCACTACCACCTAAAGGATTAGTTTGAGCGGTAGGTGGGTTTCCGGCATAAGTTATTTTGAGAACAAAAGTACTGTTCGCTGCTGCGTTGACTGGAATATTGATTTTATTGGCAACCCGATTATAAACCACGTTGTTGCCATTGACTTGAATCTGGGAAATGGTCAACGATTCAAATAACTCTACAAGAGCGGTATCCAAATTCACCTTGGCTTTGGCATGTATTTCAACAGAACCACTGAGGTAAGTGGACGTATTGGACATATTGAGATCCAAAAAGTAATATTGCACATCGTATAACTCAGTTTTGGCAATTTCAGCCACGGTCAAACTTGCACTTTTTGTTTGCAGTTGGGTTTTACTCATCTTGGTATCTCGGCAAGTATAAGCTGTTTGTTGTGCCATGAAGGCAAAGGGCAAAAGAAATAGGAAGAAGAAGCGTGCTTTCATTTAGATTGGTTTTGAATAAGGGTGTTGCACGAAGTTATGTATTCTTTTTTGTAAGTTTGTATATGCGTTTTTGGGCACTGGTACTTTCAGTTTATTTTTTGCTGCTTTCTTTAGCACCAAACTGGCAAGGGCTTGAATTTTTCAAAACCGAAGCTTTACTCAAGCATTACCAAGCCTACCAAAAAGAAGCCCAAGACCCAAGTTTTTTGGCCTTCGTACAAGAACACTACATCCAACAAATTTCTGAAGCGCATTCAGAGCACCGCGAACTTCCTTTTAAATCAACGGTTCAGCATAGCGTTCAGTTTTTTTGTCAAGAACTTCAACCTATTGAAACTCCCGTTTCTTCATTGGTCGTCAACCTGCATCACGAGCGCAATCATGTGGCGCCTCATAATCTTTCGGTCAACGACTACTTCCACTTTTGGCATCCTCCTCAATTATAATTAAGTACTGCTTTATAGTTCTTAATTCTAATTGAAATTTTATGTTAAATCGCATCATTCATTGGTCGATACACAACAAATTAATTGTTGTCGTATTGACACTTGGTCTCATCGTTTGGGGTTTGTTTTCGCTACAACAACTGCCCATCGATGCCGTACCAGATATTACTAATAATCAGGTTCAAATTGTAACCCAGGCGCCAGCAGCCAGCGCCACAGACATCGAACGCTTTGTTACCTTTCCGGTAGAGCAAACCATGGCCACCATTCCAGGAATCGAAGAAATCCGTTCGTTTAGTCGCTTTGGACTCAGTGTTGTTACGGTTGTTTTTACAGAGCAAACCGATATCTATTGGGCCAGACAACAAGTCCAAGAGCGCTTGTCTGAAGCAAAAAATAGCATTCCAGCAGGTTTTGGCGACCCTGCTATGGCGCCGTTAAGCACGGGTCTCGGAGAAATCTACCAATATACATTGCGCGCAAAGTCTGGTTACGAGAAGAAGTTCAGTCCTTCAGATCTGCGCAGCATCCAAGATTGGGTCATCAGAAGGCAGTTGCTTGGTGTCAAAGGAGTGGCTGATGTCAGTGGTTTTGGTGGCGAACTCAAGACCTATGAAATCGCTATAAACCCAGTACTGCTCAAGGCTCATGAAATCACCCTTGATGAAGTTTTCAAGGCGGTTGAAGCCAACAACGAAAACACAGGTGGCGCCTACCTTGAGCGTCAGCAAATGACCACCTATATTCGTACAGAGGGGCTCTTGACCAGTTTGTCGGACATTGAACAAATCCAAATTAACCATCTAAGTGCCGAGACGCCAATTTACATCAGAGACGTCGCTAAAGTGAGTTTTGGCGCTCAAATCCGCTACGGCGCCCTCACCATCGACGACAAAGGCGAGGCTGTTGGCGGTATTGTCCTCATGCTAAAAGGGGCAAATTCTTCTGAGGTCATTGATTTAGTCAAAGAGCGCGTGGCCCAAATTGAACAAAACCTACCAGAAGGAGTCGAACTCAATGTTTACCTCGATCGCACCAACCTCGTAGACCGCGCTATACATACAGTAAGCACCAACTTAATTGAAGGTGCGCTCATTGTCATATTTGTACTCGTTTTACTCTTAGGAAATCTCCGTGCAGGACTCATCGTGGCTTCGGTCATTCCGTTGGCCATGCTCTTTGCGATAGCCCTCATGAATATTTTTGGGGTGTCGGGTAACCTGATGTCTTTGGGTGCGCTCGATTTCGGCCTCATCATCGATGGCGCCGTGATCATCGTTGAATCTACCCTGCATATCTTACAACATCGTAAAATCGGCAAACTATCTCAGGACGAAATGAACAACGAAGTATATCAATCGGCTTCAAAGTTTAGTAAGAGTGCGGTTTTTGGACAGATCATCATTTTGGTGGTTTATTTACCTATTCTCGCCTTGGTTGGCATTGAAGGCAAGATGTTCAGGCCAATGGCCCAGACGGTCATTTTTGCGATTTTTGGTGCGCTTTTGCTCTCCTTGACATACGTACCAATGGTGTCTTCGCTGTTTTTATCTAAGCAGATTAAACACCAACAAGGATTCAGTGAACGCCTCGTAGCTGCCATCCGCAAGCGTTACACACCACTTTTAATGTTAGTGCTGCGCCAACAAAAATGGGTACTCAGTATTGTAGCGCTTTTATTTGTTGTCGCTTACCTCTTGTTTGGAAAACTAGGTGCAGAATTTATCCCTTCTTTAGATGAGGGCGATTTCGCTGTAGAAACACGACTCATGACCGGAACCGGTTTGTCTAAAACTATTGAGGTCACCACTATTGCTTCTCAGGTCTTACTGCAAAATTTTCCAGAAATCAAGCAGGTTGTCGGAAAAATCGGTACGGCTGAAATCCCGACTGACCCAATGCCTATGGAGGCCTGTGACCTCATGATCATCTTAAAAGACAAAAAGGAATGGGTGAGTGCACAAACCAAAGAAGAGCTGGCTTCTAAAATGCAAGCCAAACTCGATGAAAGACTACCAAGTGTTTCTTTCGGTTTTCAGCAGCCCATTCAAATGCGTTTCAATGAGCTCATGACCGGCGCCAAACAAGATGTTGTGGTCAAAATATATGGTGAAGACTTCGATCTACTGAGTCGCTATGCTCAAAAGGTAGGTTCTCTTGCACAAGATATCAAGGGTGTTCAAGACCTTTATGTAGAAGAACTCAGTGGTTTGCCACAGCTTATTGTTCGTTATGACCGCGCAGCTCTGGCCCGTTATCAGGTGTCAATTGCCGCCGTGAATCAGGCGGTAAATCTTGGTTTTGCAGGTCAAAGCGCTGGTTTTGTATTTGAAGGTGAACGCAAATTTGAGCTCGTTGTCAAACTCAAACGAGATTTCCGCCAAGCGCCTTCAGACCTCAATCAATTGTTTGTGACCAATGACTTGGGGCAAGAGATCCCGTTGTCAGAATTGGCCGATATCAAAATAGAAAATGGGCCCAACCAAATTCAACGAGACGATGCCAAAAGACGCATCTTGGTCGGTTTTAATGTCCGTGGCCGAGATGTCGAAAGTATTGTTTCGGAATTACAACAAAAGATGGACAACTCCATGCAATTTGAAACCGGTTATTTCTCAAAAATTGGCGGAACCTTCGAGAATTTGGTACATGCCCGTGACCGACTCCTGATCGCTGTTCCCGTTTCTTTATTGTTGATTTTCTTTTTGTTGTATCTCACCTTTCAGTCAATCAAACAAGCAGCGCTCATTTATTCGGCGATTCCTTTGGCTTCAATTGGTGGTATTCTGGCGCTCTATTTCCGAGGGATGCCTTTTTCCATTTCAGCAGGTGTCGGTTTTATTGCCCTGTTCGGTGTAGCGGTTCTGAATGGCATTGTCTTACTTGCTGAGTTCAATACCTTGCGCAAGACGGGTGCGCCACTTTTACAAGTGGTTGTTAAAGGAACAGCGAATCGCCTCAGGCCAGTGCTCTTGACTGCATTTGTGGCTTCTTTGGGCTTTTTACCCATGGCGCTTTCACAGGGAAGTGGGGCCGAGGTTCAAAAGCCATTGGCAACGGTTGTCATTGGCGGGCTCATTTCTGCCACCTTACTGACCTTATTTATTTTACCGGTGCTCTATGTCATTTTTGAAAAACCTTTTCGCATGAGAAAGAAGAAAATCATATCCTTATCATTAGTCTTCCTGTTGGCTCCTGCTTATCAAGCCCAGCAGCGCTTCACAGATGCTGAGCTTTTTGCCAAATTACTGGATCAAAATGGTTTTGTGAAGGCAGAAAGTTTAGAAGCACAGCGACAATTAGCACTGGGTGCTGGCGCTGCATCGTGGCAGCCACTTTCAGCATCTTTCATGATGGGGCAATTCAATTCGAACTACAATAAAGATAACAACCTGACGCTCAGTCAGGCTTTGCCCATTTCAGGTGCAAATCGCCTTCAAATTCAAATAGGAAAAACAAATGCCAGTCTTTCTGAGCTTGAACTCACCCTGCTCAAAATGGACTTGCAAAGAACTTTTTCAGAACTTTTGCAAACCATTCGTTTCCAAACCAAAGAACTAGCCCTGTTGCAAGCGCAAGACTCCATTTATAAGTTACTCGATCAAAAAATGCAAATTCGCTATGAGACAGGCGCAATTTCAAAAATGGATCAACTCTTGGTGCACTCTAGATCAGCAAGAGCTAGTGCTCAATTGGTACAGCAAAAACAAAATTTGCAGAAAACCTATTCACAACTCTATGCGCTGCTCAATTACACGGGGCCAGTATTTGAATTAGCCGATGGTTATCATTTCGATGTTTTACCTTTGTTAGCTCCTCCGCTAAAAATTTCGCATCCACTGATTGAGCAGTACAACAAGACAGCTCAAAAAATGGAGCTAGACATCAAGCTAAACAGAGCAGGGCAGTTACCCAGCCTGACACTCGGATATTTTAATCAAACGCTCGTCGGGACGCAAAACTTAAACGGTCAAGATGTCTATTTCGGTCCGAATATCCGTTTTCAAGGAGGACTTATTCAAACACAGATCCCAATCGATTTCAAGGCGGCGCAACAGCGAAACAATGCGTTAACGTTGGCACTTGAGCAAAATCAACTCCAACAACAGCAGCAAAGTCAGGCTTTTGAAAGAGAGCAAGCACAACTATACAAGCAATATGTCGAAATGACAGCTGTTTATCAAACGCTGTCTGCTCCAATTCAAACAGAATTACAACAGTTGCAGACAGATGCAACACTTCAGTTCGATAGTGGTGAAATTTCACTCATTGAATTGATCCAATTGCAAGACCATAAATTGGTTCTAGAAAAAGAACTATTACAATGGCAACATGAACTCAAAATGCTTTACATACAATATAACTGGTATACCAATGAAAACCTTAAATAAGCTATTTGCCATGAGCACAACATGTTTGTTGCTTTTGGCGGCTTGCTCATCTGAGCAAAGAGAAACAACCAATCAAGCGCCTGTCGAGCAGTCCAAGAGTCAATTGCTTACACTCAGTGCCAAACAGCAAAAAGATCTGGGTCTACAAATTGGGGGGCTCAAGCAGCAACAACTTGGCCTCAGTATTTTTGCCAACGGTCAGATTGAAGTGCCACCCCAAAATAAATCTTACATTTCTATGCCCTTTGGAGGCTACATCAAGCAAATTAAAGTGCTCGATGGCATGCGCGTTAGAAAAGGCCAGGTGCTCATGAGCGTTGAACATCCTGATATCATTCAGTTGCAACAGGACTACCTTGAAGTACTTGGTGAGTTTGCTTTTTTAGAAGCCGATTATCTCAGACAAAAGCAACTCTTTGAAAAAGAAGCAGGTTCTGCTAAAAGCTATCAACAAGCCAAAAGTGCATATGCCGTTGCCAAAGCACAAATGAGCGGCTTGCAAGTGAAATTAGAAATGGCCGAGGTAAATCTTACTCAACTTAAAGAAGGGAAAATTCAGCGCGTGCAACAAATTCGTTCTCCTTTTGATGGTGTCGTTACGAAAGTCACCGCAAATGTTGGAGCCTTTGCTGAGCCCAAAGACCGCTTATTAGAAATCATTGATTTAAAGCATGCCCATGCCGAATTAGTCATTTACGAAAAATACCTCGCTTATCTCAAAAAAGATCAAAAGGTAATCTTGAATTTCATCGACGACACAAAGCCAGTGGAGGCGTCGGTTTTTCTCATTGGCAGCGAAATCAGTGCTGAAAGAACGGTTAAAGTACATTGTCACTTCAAAAAACTTCCAACTACGATTACGCCAGGGTCTTATCTAAGAGCTGAAATTCAGGCTGAAGTTTCTGACCACTGGGTCTTGCCAATTGCAGCTATCGTTCAGCATAAAGGAAAAGATGTAGTTTTTATTCAAGAAGGAGACAACTTTTTACCAATTGAAATCGACTTAATCTTGTCTAATGATACCTTAAGTGCCATTGGTGAAAAAAACTATGCAAGACTCAAAAATGCAAAAATCGTTCACAAAGGAGCTTATGACTTGTTAGCGATGCTCAATAAAGAAGTCGAGTAATTTCAAGCAAATTGATCTTGATAAATTTTTTCAAATCAATCAAATATTCAAATATTCAAAACTGTTCAATCTATTTAATCAAACCAAAATAATAGTTTAAGACCATGAAAATACACATCAAAAACATCCAAATCCAACATTTACTTGGCATCACGCTTCTCGGTGGCGTTTTAATGCTGGGCTCTTGCAAGAAATCTTGGGCTTGCCATGAAGATAACATCAGTGGGGCAGGTGACGACGATTCACATAATAAAGGCATGAATTGCATGCAGTGTCATACGGCATCTGGTGATGGAGAGGGTTGTTTCAATGTTGCGGGGACCATTTATCAGACTGATTTACAAAATACGGTCAATAGTGGTAAGGTAGAATTGTACACCGAGCCAAATGGTCAAGGGACCTTAAAATATACCATCGCCATTGACAGTAAAGGTAATTTCTATACTACAGACAACATAGATTATACGGGCTTATATCCAAAAGTAACCGGGCCTTCAGGCGCAAGCGTTTCTATGGGTTCATCCTTGAGTAGTGGCGCCTGTAATTCATGCCATGGTCAAAGTACTTCCAAGATTGGTATTGATTAAAGACCTCAGTAGGTTCAATTAGGAATCTATCTAGCTCAAATATAAAGCTCAATTTAGTTCGCTGAATTGAGTTTTTTTTTCATCAAACATTTTGATAAACTCCTCCTCCTTGGCAGGTGAAATCAATAGTTCGTCGTATTTGTTATAGTGAAGTACGAGGCATTTCCAGGAGGTACTCATTTTCCAACCTGCATACAAACCATTTGCCGGCTCAATTTTTTTGAATGCGCTATATGGGATTCTTTTTTTGAATCCGATACTTTGGCAAAGTAGATGATCGTCAAAAAAAGTGTACTTGGTTGTGGCGGGCAATACCCAAACAATAAAAATGGATAATACAGACCAAACAGACCCTAGTCCGAAAACTGCAGTAAAATCGTTCTCTATAAAATAAATCAGAGCTGCTACGCAGGTATAGATGCCAAATACAATAGAAGATATAGCCCAACGGAAGCCATCTCTTTTGGAATGGAAAACCATTTTTAATGGTGTTGGTCTACCAAGCAAAAAGTGGTTTGTCGCTCATGAGTGCGTTGACCTCTTTTCTGACTTCAGCAATGATTTGTTCATTGCTAGCGTTCATCAGGACTTTATCCATGAGTTGCACCATTTGTGCGATTTCATTTTCCTTAACACCTCTGGAGGTAAGTGCTGCTGTTCCAACACGAATTCCGGAAGTGACAAATGGAGATTCAGAGTCAAATGGCACCATGTTCTTGTTCACGGTGATATCGGCAAGTACTAATGCATTTTCTGCATCTTTACCAGTAATGCCTTTTGAACGAAGATCGATGAGCATGCTGTGGTTGTCGGTGCCGCCAGAAACAATGTTGTAGCCGAGTTTAACGAGTTCTGCTGCAAAGGTAGCCGCATTGGTTTGTACTTGTTTCATGTACACTTTGTAGGTTGGGTCAAGTGCTTCGCCAAAAGCAACTGCTTTGGCTGCAATGACGTGTTCAAGTGGCCCACCTTGAATACCAGGGAAAACCGCCGCATCTAGCAAGGCGCCCATCGATTTGAGGTTTCCATTGTTCCAACGCAAACCAAAAGGGTTTTCAAAGTTATGGCGCAACATGATGATACCGCCTCTAGGACCCCTTAAAGTTTTGTGTGTTGTAGACGTTACAATATGACAGTGCTCGAGTGGATCATTGAGCAAACCAGCGGCAATAAGGCCAGCAGGGTGTGAGATGTCGGCTAAAACCAAGGCGCCAACTTCGTCAGCTACCTTGCGGATGCGGGCGTAATCCCAGTCACGGGAGTAGGCAGAGGCGCCGCAAATGATCATTTTTGGTTTTTCGCGTCGGGCAGTTTCTTCCATGAGGTCGTAATCGACTAAGCCGGTTTCTTTTGAAACACCATAGAAAAATGGTTGGTATAATTTACCAGAGAAATTGACCGGTGAACCATGCGTGAGGTGGCCTCCGTGAGAGAGGTCAAAACCTAAGATTTTGTCGCCGGGTTGTAAACAAGCCAAGAATACAGCTGCATTTGCCTGAGCACCAGAGTGAGGCTGAACGTTTGCCCAAGTGGCACCAAAGAGTTGGCACAAGCGATCAATAGCTAATTGCTCTACTTTGTCAACGACTTCACAGCCGCCATAATATCTTTTTCCAGGAAGACCTTCAGCATATTTATTGGTGAGTACAGAACCCATGGCCTGCATGACGTCATCGCTCACGAAGTTTTCCGATGCGATGAGTTCAATACCGTGTAATTGACGCTGTTTTTCAGCGGCGATCAAATCAAAAATAGCTTGGTCTTTCATGTTCAATTAAATTTTTTACAAATATGGGAAGAATGCTTTAGATAGCGTTTTTAAGCATGAATAATTCGACGAATTTCATGAAGTTGATGCGTTTGTTGTTCAGCAGCGGCATTATAAATACCACTTGGTAATAGCGCATCGGTTCTGACTTGCCCAGAAGCATGAATGATGTCTCCATTTTCGGTAACAATGCCAACATGATGAATCTTGCCTTTCGCATTGATGAAAAACGCGAGGTCGAGCGCTTGACGCTCCTCATAGCTTACCACAGCCCCAAGTTCTGCCTGTTGATACGCATCTCTTGGCAAGTTGTAGTCAAGCAGTCTGAAAACATTTTGCACAAAACCCGAGCAATCGATTCCAAAGATGCTCCTTCCTCCCCATAAATAGGGCGTATTAGAGAATGCTTCAATGTACTGCCAAATGGATTGTTGATTGTAAGCTTCCAAAATTGAATTTTGTGCTTCATCCTTAAGCTGATAGCTGAATGCGCCAATTTGGAAAAGCGCATCTGTTCCAATGAAGACACCTCCAGGCAGTAATTGTGTACCAAGCGGGCCTAGAATTTCTAGCAGTGGCTTGTTGTTAGCAGTTTTGGCATCTAGCCAGCGACGCAACTCTTTTTCGGTTAGTGGTAAAACTTGCTTAAAGTCTATGTAGCCTTCATAGCCATCGTGAAGGGTTCGGATCTGCAGCCAGGGCATATTCAAGCTGATTACTTCAAGCGCCTCACCAAAGAGCAGTTGCGTACACTGCTCTGCAGCATCTGAGGGCTCGGTTCTGACCGGAATGACGGCAAGTGCGCAAAAAGCGTACTGCTGCTTGGCTGTTATCCATTTGATTTTCTCACTCATTGCGTCAAAATTAGCATTTTCGAGGCGATATTTGACTAATTTTACCTTATGAAATCTGACAGCAAACCACTTATTTTAGTCACGAACGACGACGGCATAGGTGCCAAAGGTTTGGCATCTTTGGTTGCTGTTGCGCAAGGCTTTGGAGAGGTAGTGGTGGTAGCACCCGACAAACCGCAGTCAGGCATGGGGCACGCCATCACCATCCACGACCCGCTGCGTCTTACAAAGTCTGATTTGCATGCGCCTTCAGCAGCTTATGCGTGCAGTGGTACACCAGTAGATTGCGTCAAGTTAGGTATCTATGAAGTGCTGCACAAAAAGCCAGACCTTATTCTATCCGGCGTCAATCACGGCGAGAATTCATCCACGAATGTATTGTATTCAGGTACGATGTCTGCCGCAATTGAAGGGGCAATGGAAGGTATTCCAGCTATTGGTTTTTCACTAGCAAATTTTGCACCCGACGCTGATTTCAGCGCTACTAAATATTATATCGAACAAGTACTTACCTTGTTTTTTCAAAATGGCTTGGCTCCAAACACTTGTCTGAATGTCAACATCCCTGATCTTCCACTTGATCAAATCAAAGGAATTCGAGTTGTGAAGCAAGCACATGCTTATTGGGCCGATCGTTTCGAAAAAAGACAAGATCAATATGGGCGCACCTATTTTTGGCTTACCGGTGAATTCTCAGACCTCGATCAACGACCAGATACCGATTTACATGCTTTAAAAGAGGGTTATGTCAGTATTGTGCCTACGCAATTTGACCTCACTGCCTATGCACACATTCAATCATTAAAAACTTGGGAACATGAAGCAAAATCTTAATAAGTCTTTCTTTACGGGGCTGGCAATTGGTGCATTGTCGCCGCTGCTCTGCTTGCCGATCATCGTATTTATTTTATCACAATCTTACGGGCAAAGTTTTCAGTACTTGTGGCACCAAACGCTCAGTTTCCCCGACTTTTTAAGTCGTTATCTTTCCTTGGGACTGATCGGAAACTTAGCTTGGTTTTATTATTTCTTAAACCGAGAAAAGTATTTCCACACAAGAGGCATTGTTTTTGGAATGCTGCTCTATGCACCTTTTATGGTTTATGTCAATTTTGAACACCTTTTTTAACCAAGATTGAAAACAGCCCCAAATGTTTATCTATTATGCGGAGAAGCTTCAGGCGATCTGCATGCTGCCAATTTAGTAGCTGCGTGGAAGCAACTGAATCCCGATATTTCTTTTCGTGCTTGGGGCGGTGATAGGTTGCAGGCAGAAGGGGTGCAAATCGATAAACATATCCGAGAACTCAGCTTTATGGGTTTCTGGGAGGTTTTTAAAAATTTGCCACTGATCCGCAAGCAATTTAAAACCATTCAAAACCAGTTGCTTTCGCAAAAACCCGACCTACTTGTCTTGGTCGATTACCCGGGATTTAACTTGCGCATGGCCAAATGGGCCAAAGATCACGGCATTCGTGTGCTTTACTATATTTCACCAACAGTTTGGGCTTGGAAACAAAAAAGAGTCTACCAAATTCAGAAAAACGTCGATCAACTTTTTTGTATTTTGCCTTTTGAGCCTGCTTTTTATGCAAAATTTGGTGTTTCGGTAAAATATTTTGGACACCCCTTACTGGACGAAATCAAGCGATATCAATCTCGTGCAAGTGTAGCTAAAGATTCAGATAAACCTGTTTTGGCCTTGCTTCCTGGTTCTAGAAAACAAGAACTTGAGCGCATTCTACCCATCATGCTTCAGGCTTCCAAAGCTTTTGAACAAAGCCATCAAATTGTTTTGGTTTGTGCGCCACACATTCCCTTGTCATATTATCAGTCTTTTGAGTTAAGCCCAGAACTAGTTTGTGCGCAAAGCCATACTTATGATACCTTACAAAGAGCAGATATGGCGCTCGTTACCTCCGGGACTGCTACGCTCGAAACAGCGCTTTTTGAGGTGCCACAGGTTGTTTGCTATAAAAGCTCCGGATTGTCAATTTGGTTGGCTAAAAAGATTGTCAATATTAAGTATATTTCTTTAGTCAATCTCATCCTAGATAAACTTGTTGTAACAGAACTCATTCAAGAGACTTGTACAGTGGAACACATGACACTTGAACTCAAGAAGATTGCTCCTCAGACGCAAGGTAGGGAGGTGCAGCTCGAGCACTATCAAGCGCTCAAATCGTTATTGACTTTACAAGAAGCACCAAGTCACTTGATTGCTAAATCGATGAATGAGTACCTATGATAAGAATAATGATTCTTGGGTTGGTTTGGATGCTCTCTAATCATTTGGAAGCACAAAACGTGCGTATCGGTATTTTTACCGGGACCAAAATCAAAGAACTACAATTGCAAGTAGGTCATGGTACTTATTTTCTTCAAAGCAAGGAAACAGATCAAGAATTGAGTGCATTGAAAGTTTTGAATGCTTCAGAAACCTACCAATTTAGAATTTACAATGGTTTGGTTCAGGTTTATTCCAAAGGGCAATTGTTCTTGCAGGGTAGTCAAATCATACTTAGTCAAAAACAACAAGAGGATTTCTGCAATTGGACAGTCTTGAACCCATCCTCAAAAATGAGAGCGTATGAAGGCGATTTCGAACTTACCGTATCGAAAGGCGAGTTGAAACTCATCAATGTGCTGGATATTGAAACCTATTTAGAAGGAGTAGTAAGTTCTGAAGGGGGTTCGGGGCATCGTTTGTCTTATTATGAGGCGCAAGCGGTTATTTCGAGAACCTATGCACTTAATAATATTAACAGGCATCAAAATGAAAATTTTGCACTTTGTGAGCGCGTGCATTGTCAGGCGTATCTCAATAAAAGAACAGGCACAGCATTAATTGATACCGCGGTTCAACATACCAAAGGCTACGTTTTACTTGATGCAAATGCACATTATTATCCTACCTTTTTTCATGCCAATTGCGGTGGGCAAACATGTGAGCCACAATATATTTGGAACGAGCAAATCAACGGATTAACAACATTCCAAGATACATTTTGTATCCATACCAAACAGGCAACTTGGGTCAAGAGCGTTCCTTTACAAGATTGGACCAATTTTTTAGTCAAAAAATACAACTTTCCGCTAACAGATTCCATGAGTGTTGCCCTGCTTCAATCTTTTGTGCAGCCACAAAGAATGGCTTTTTACTTACATCCGGTGTACGGTATTCCGCTGCGCGACTTACGCGAGCAATTTAAGCTCAAATCGACGTTTTTTGATGCAGTTGTGGTAGGAAGTGAAGTGATGCTCTACGGAAAGGGCTTTGGGCACGGTGTGGGGCTTTGCCAAGAAGGCGCGATGCAAATGGCCAAAAAAGGTTACTCGTTTGACCAAATCTTACAATATTATTATCCGGGTGCCAGACTAACGAAGTAATGCGCCAAAGACTTTGATGGCTTACTCTTTGGTAATTACAAAAATCTCTTCGTCGTCTCTTTTAAAGAACTTTTCAGAACGGGCATAGGCCTCAAGTTCATCTAGACGATGTAATTTTCTGAGTGTTTTTTTGGTGTCTTTGAGTTGCTGGTGCATTTGTTCGTCTTGCTGTTCAATTTGGGAAAGTTTGCGTTTTTGACGCACCAAAGTGAAGATATCCCAATCGTCAAGGAAGAGAAAATAAACGACAAAAATAATACTCGTGAGTATGTATTTGTTCTTGAGCCAACTGGGGATTTTTTTCAGCATGCTAGGGCGTTGAACTATTGTCCTTCAAATCTTTTGAGTTTCACTTCGTAATATGAAATCCACTCTTTGTCGTACTCAAACCATTTTTCAGCTTTCTGCATGATTTTACGGGCTGTAGCAGCAGAGGTATCTTTTTTGGCTTCTGCTTGTGCAAGCAAGGCTTGTGTACTGAGAATAAGGCCGACACGCAAGGCGTCTTTGTCAGATTGTGTCCAGTTTTCGAAGTCCTTGTCTTTGATGTTTAGTAGGTTGGGAACTTCTGTTTTCCAGATCAGGTTGGCTGTTTTAGCATCTTTATTGTTGTAGCGGATAGCGGCTTCAACAAATTTAATGGCAACGGGATTTTTTGAAATGGTACTGTAAGATTCACAGGCTTCTAGCATGCCACCTAAAGTTTCAGCGGTTTTTTCTTTGTTGTCGTTGCTGTACAGAATGGGGTAGTCGTCTTCTGTTTCAAGTAAGAAGCGAACACCGTTATTGAGCAATTCTTGTTGAATGCCATTGAGCCACATTTTGTGAATAGGCATTTCAAATACACCGTTGGCATCTCTTTCAATGGCAGTGGCACAAGCGGTTAATGCTTCTTCAAACGGATCTTGAATCATAGGATCTTTGAGTTGCTTGCGGTACACGCCAAATAAGCCTTTTGCTAAGAAAATATAAGGAGTAGGGTCATTGGCATATTTTTCTTTTACGGAGTAGTCACCAGCTCTTTTTACCAATTTAATGAAGTTAGAGTCGGCGTGTAGCTGAGTGAGCTCATCGAGGTTGTTGGTTACTGTGATGTAGTTGTCGTAGTCAACAGAGAGATCGAGTTCATCGGGCTCTTCTTGTCCTTTTTTCAACTTTTGGTTTGGGTCAATGTAGGTAACAGACAAAGAAACAGAGTAGTTACCAACTCTTTTGAAATCGAGTTCGAGTTCTCCTTTTGTGAGGTCACCCTTAGTAATTTCCCAGTCCTGACCTTGAATTCCAGAAATAGCCCATTCCAAAGATCTTTGCTGGACGCCATTCTTGACAAAATTAGATTTGAGTGCAACTTTGGTTTTGGCTTCTTGAAGTTCTTTTGCCTTATTTGCATCTGGTTTTTTACCGGTATTTGTTTCCTCTAGTTTTTCGTCGTCGAGTGTGATAACGCGTTTAGAAGAAATGATATCTAAGGTAGGTTTTTGACCAAAAGCGTTGGTGGTAAATAGTGTAAGGAACGCGCTTAGGACAAATAAGGATTTTAGTAAGTTTTTCATAGTTGTTCTCATGAAATGATCAATTCTGTTCGAAGTTAATAAAATTTATTGATGGCTCTTGATCAAAAGATTTAAGATTTCCTGAGCCGCTAACGCAATTTTAGTGCCAGGTCCGTAAATACCGAAAACACCAGCATCGTACAGATAAGCGTAATCTTGGGCCGGAATCACACCGCCAGCAACAACCATGATATCCGGGCGGCCTAAGTGCTTGAGCGCCGCTATGACTGCAGGCACCAGCGTTTTATGCCCGGCGGCTAAAGAAGAGACACCCAAAACATGCACGTCGTTTTCAATAGCTTGTTTGGCAGCTTCTTCTGGCGTTTGGAAAAGCGGCCCCATATCCACATCAAAACCAAGATCTGCAAAAGAACTGGCAATAATTTTTGCGCCACGGTCATGGCCGTCTTGGCCCATTTTAGCAATCATGATGCGCGGTCTTCTGCCCTCAAGTACCCTGAATTCTTCGAGTAAGTCTTTGGCTTTGATAAAATCTTGATCTTGCATAATTTCTTTTGCGTACACTCCGCTAATGGTTTGTATGGTTGCTTTATAGCGACCAAATACTTCTTCTAAGGTAGCAGAAATTTCACCTAAGGTACAACGCGCTTGTGCACAACGCACGCAAATTTCTAACAAGTTTTGTTCGTTAGCAGCTGCGCTTTTGAGTTCTTCCAAAAGTTGAGCAACTAATTTTGCATCGCGGTTATTTTTCAGCGTTTGCAGTCTGGCAATCTGTGCGTCTCGAACTTGCGTGTTGTCAACCTCTAAAATATCAATATCGGATGCTTCTTCCGTTTCAAATCGATTGACGCCAACGATGACATCGATTCCAGCATCAATTCGTGCTTGTTTTTTGGCAGCTGCTTCTTCAATGCGCAATTTAGGAAGACCTGTTTCAATGGCTTTTGCCATGCCGCCCAGTTCTTCAATCTCTGAAATCAAAGCCAATGCTTCATCAATGAGTTCTGCTGTTCTTTTTTCAATTTCGATACTGCCCGCATATGGGTCAATAAATTGAGTAATGCCTGTTTCTTTTTGCAAGAAAATTTGCGTGTTTCGGGCAATTCTCGCCGAAAAATCTGTGGGCAATGCAATGGCTTCGTCAAGTGCGTTCGTGTGTAAAGACTGTGTGCCGCCAAGTGCCGCTGAAAGTGCTTCTAGGCAAGTTCGGGCCACATTGTTAAACGGATCTTGTGCAGTCAATGACCAACCTGATGTTTGGCAATGCGTTCTGAGCATCAATGATTTACTAGATTTAGGTCCGAATTCCTGGAGCATTTTCGCCCACAAAACTCGGCCAGCTCTAAGTTTTGCAACTTCGGTCTGGTGGTCCATGCCAATGGCCCAGAAAAAGGAAAGTCGCGGTGCAAAATGGTCGATATCTAGACCAGATTGAATACCCGTTCTGACATATTCGAGTCCGTCAGCTAGTGTATAGGCCAATTCGATGGCCGCTGTAGCACCTGCTTCATGCATATGATAACCCGAAATAGAAATCGAGTTGAATTTTGGCATGTGCGCTGAAGTATAGGCAAAGATGTCAGCAATGATGCGCATGGAAGGAGCAGGCGGATAAATATAGGTGTTGCGCACCATGAATTCTTTCAGAATGTCATTTTGAATGGTGCCGCTGAGTTGCGCTTGACTCACGCCTTGTTCCAACGCACTCGCGATGTAAAATGCCATAATGGGTAGCACTGCACCATTCATCGTCATCGAAACAGACATTTGATCCAAAGGTATTTGGTCAAACAGAATTTTCATGTCTTCGATAGAATCAATGGCTACGCCTGCTTTGCCTACATCGCCAAGTACTCTTTCGTGATCGGAGTCATAGCCACGATGTGTGGCTAAATCAAAAGCGACGCTTAAGCCTTTTTGACCAGCGGCTAAATTTCTTCTATAAAAAGCATTGGAAGCCTCAGCCGTAGAGAAGCCGGCATATTGCCTGATGGTCCAGGGTTTGGCTAAATACATGGAGGCGTAAGGGCCACCTAAAAATGGTGTTATACCGGAGCGAAACTGCGTTAAAGGATGTGCAACTTGATTGGGGCCTTGATAGCCTTTCTCATTTTGATGGGCCTGGAGCTGAATTCTTGACATACTAAACGAGTTCGTAAATGAGATAAGGAAAACCTAAATAAGTCGGGATGTTTGCCCATTGCTTTATTTTGGTTTCAAATGTGTTTTCAAATTGATTGACGCCAATCAGGAGTTGTTGCCCTGTATGGTGTCTTTCTATGCGCGCTTCTCTTGTCTGCGCAATCAATGGCGTAAAGGCAGTTAATTCATCGTATTGATCGGCAAGAATTAAGGCTTCCCATGATTGCGTCGTTAATGCCGCAGTAAGTGCTTCCACGACGTGTGCATCTTTTAAAGGATCTGCTGTGGTTTTGAGCTGTGCTTCTTCTTGGATTAAGTTGCCAATGTTGAGGGCCATTCTTCTGGAAAAATCATCAGGACCATCTGTGCTGAGTGCATCATAAGGTTGTACGGCAATGGCATCACAAGTGCCAATAACTGCACTTAAAGCCTCTGTTGCCTGACGTAAAAGATTGGTAAAAGGATCTTTCAGACTCTTATTTGAAAAACCAGTGCAGGCCAATAGCTCATAAGAAATAGTAACCTGATGAATAGCTTCTAGTCTAGAAATGAGTTGTCTGAATGTTCTGAATTTAGCTACTTCTAAAAAGTACTGACTACCTATTCCTAATTCAAAAATGTAGTGACTTTTGAGCGCGTTGTTTTCTAAGTCGCGGTGCAGTTGCCAAAGTAAGGCACTCAATTGGGTACTGATACTCGCGCCTATTTGCTGTAGATCAAAGGCCGAGAAAAAATTGCGTGCCACACCTTCACTATAAACAAATTGAATATGCACTTTTTTAGCTGCTAATGCGGGTTGTTCAAATTGCTGTAAATGAGCAACATCATTTAATTGAATCCAACAATCAATGTACGCGACCTCAATGTTTTCTAATACTTGCTCCCAGTTGCAGCTTGCCTTATGGCACGTTAATAATAAGGCAGAAGCACCTTCCATCAGAGCCGCCAGTAAAATGCGGTTGGCCTCTTTTTCTTCTTTGATTTCATAACGAAAAAGATTGCTCCAGGTCTCTTTTCTTTTGGGCGGAATGGCCAAGGCCTCGGGTATGCTTGTAAGGTCGATTTCTAGACCTTCAATAGGATCTTTAAAATGCAGTAAATCGGTCTGGTGTTGCAACTCTTTGTGCAGCTGAGCAATCCATTGAGCTTGCTCAGTAGGAGGGAAAGGAAGTGCTGTTTTTAGCATATATAAATGTGTCCCCAAATATACGGAATCTAGGTTATTTCTGCAGAATTTCCTGAAAAGAGCTGCTGTTGCTCGGGTTACTTTTGGAGCATGAAAATAAAACGATACTTGTTGCTACTTTTTTTATCTCGACATTTCTTTTTTCCTCTAGAAAAAGCCAATGCCCAAGTAATGTTGAATATGCTTCCACAAGGCATTCAACAGAACAGGCAGCAACAAAATCCGGCGGCCTTTGATGAGGACGATCACACTTGGCTGCAAGTTCAAGGTGTGTTTTACACACAAATGCCTGCATTACAAAGCTTGGCGCTAGATGCCAAAAGATGTCTGAATAAAATCTACCTTGATCAACACCTTTCAATTCAAGGTATCCGCTCGTTTCAAGCCTTACAGAGTTCTACAAATCTTGGGCTCGAACTCAATTCTTATTTAAAAGTAGGTATCGGTGTGGGTTTTCAGACGCTTTTTCAACCTGCTTTTTATGGTCAAAAGTGGGGTGCTACGGCTCGGGTAGGGCTGCAACTTAAATGTGCTTCACATGACTGGTTTGCTTACACCTTACAAATCCATTCGGTGCCCATAAAAAACACCATGACTTGGGCATACCATCATCAATTAAGTTCAGGTCTTGAAGTTTTCGCAAACTTAAATTGGGCCTTGTATTTGCCCCCAACCTTACAAATGGGGTATATCCAACAACTAGAAAATTATCGCCTTTGTTTTTTTGGTGCCGTTCAGCCACAGCATTTCGGCTTCTCTATTGATAAAAAACAAATGCAGCAATTGCATTGGTCTTTGGGCTTACAATGGCAAGCGAAAATTGGAGTGAGCCTACTATGGAATATTCAAATCGAGCACAAATGAAAACTCGGTTAACTTTTCGTTTGCTAAACTATATTGTACTCTGTTTATTTTCATCTGAATGTCAAGCACAAATAGAACAGCACTTGTTACTTGAAGATTGGAAAGAACATCCTTTGTTGTTAAACGAGGTCAATTTACAGCTCCTTGAGCAAGAAGGAGTTCTTGATTCTTGTCAGGCAGATGTTTTATTAGTATGTATTCATGAAGCATATTTCAAGTCTTATTATCAGTTGCAAGGCTTGGCTTGTTTTGATGCTCAGACCTATGAACAACTTCTTTTGTATACCATACTTCCTTCAGAGGCAGGTTCTTCTTTCCCTGATCAATTTTATCAGGCGCAGGCATTTCAAGGCAGTTTTTTACTCAGAGTTTCTTTTCCAGGGCTGGTATGGCAAGGTCAAGAATTGGATACCACTTCAAGCCAAAATTATCTTGGTAACGATTTTGCCATCCAACAAAAACTGAAGCTCCAGCTCTCTGATCAACTGCAATTTATTTTAAATAGCGCCAAAGATAGGGGTGAAGTACTGTCTTGGTCTGAGCGGCAAAGAGGTCCGGATTTTATTGCTTGCGGTTTGTTCTATAAAGCACAGGCTCCACTTACAAAAATTGCCATTGGTGCCTATCAATTTCAGTGGGGGCAAGGTTTGCAATTATGGACATCCAGAGGGATGGGCCGATCCATTGACCTATTGCAAAGTGTTCGCGTAGCCCAGGGCTTAAAAAGTTATAATGGCACAGATGAGCAACGATATCTCAAAGGGTTTGCCATACAATACAACCATGCAAAACATGAATATTATGGATTGTTTTCAGTAAAACAAATCGATGTTCCGACTCAAGTTGATACACTTGAGCGAGCTCATTTCATTTCTAGTTCTACCGGATTGCATCGAACCGAACTTGAGCTACGTCGTCAAAAACAACTGCAAGAAAAGATAGCAGGAATTGCTTGGCAAAGGAAAGGTGCTCAATTTAAAATGGGTTCAATACTGTTGTTTCAACAGTACACAAGTAATCAGTTTACCGATTCTTTGGGCGCTACTTTTTTAAAATATAGCCCGCCATTTCTATTGAGTCTTGGTTTTCAATTCTCGGGGAACTTCAAAAACGGTTATTATTACTTTGAGACTGCACAATTATATCAAGAAAAACAGCCTGTTATTGAGTCAAATGCACTTGTTTGTGGCGCTTTATTCCATTTGCACTCCAAAATTCAATTGGGCTGTCAGTTGCGCTACTATGGCCCGACCTATAGTGCTTTTTATGAGCAAGGCTTTCGCGCAAACAAATTAGCTCAGAATGAAAAAGGGATCTTTCTCAACCTCACGTATCAGCTAAAAAAAAGAATAAAGTGGCAATCCTACCTCGATCAATATGCTTTTTATAAGCTCACGAGCACCGCTTTTCCTTTTCAAAACACGCAGTTCAGAACAGTTTTAAGTTATGTCCCTAAAAAAACTGTTCTCTTCCAATTAAACCTTCAAAAGCAAATAGGTCAAGCGCTTACTTTTCTGAAAGTAGAGGCAACAACAGAAATCAAGCGTGAATTCACTTTGAATACCGGAGCACAGTTTGGATACGAGCGTTTTAAGCAGTTGTCATACAGTGCGCACCTCACACTGCAATACCATCAGTTAGGCTTTCCACTCCGGATGAACGCTCATGTGGGCGCTTTCTTTATACCAGAACAAGGTACAGCTCATTACCAAATGAATTACCATATTGGTTTTGGGTCAACAACCATGCAACTTATCGGGCAGGGTTACTTTTTACAAACGACTTCTGAACTTCATTTAAGACAAAATTTAGCGCTCGGTTTACGTTGTCTATTTATCAGTAAAAGTGCTGTTTTTCAATTGAATAGCCTGGGTTATAATTACAAAAACAGCAGTCGAAACCTACAGTTTGATCTGCAATTCAAAATTAATTTTTAGCAATTCTGAAAAAATAATGTACCAAAAACAAAATTGTGGCGTTATGTCAGTAATTGAGGACTGCAAGCCTCTATTAAACTCTTGTTAAACTTCTTAAAACCAAAAGACTATGGCTCTCCAACTCTCCGCCCACCAGCAGTCTTTTCTCCTCGAAGAGGAAAGAAAACTTGTCGAACGTGCACAAGAAAACCCGCGTTATTTCGCACCGCTTTATGAGCGTTATCACGATGCTATTTTTCGTTATATCTACCGCAGAGTAGACGAAGAAGAACAAGCCTATGATATCACCTCAAGTGTTTTTGTCAAGGCCCTTCAAGGGCTTCACAAGTATGAATTTCGCGGACTTCCTTTTTCTTCTTGGTTGTTTCGCATTGCAAAAAGTGAACTTTACCAAAGTTTCCGCGATCAAAAAGCGAAGCGCACCGTGAGCATTGATAAAGTTGTCTTGAAGCAAGTCATCGAGGACTGGACTGAAGACTACCGTCAGCAAGATGTCGATCGTTTGCTTAGCAAGTTGCGCTTGCTTAAAGAAAATCAACTCCAACTCATTGAAATGCGTTTTTTCGAAAAGCGTTCTTTCAAAGAAATCGGAGAAATTACCGGATTGTCAGAAAACAACGCAAAAGTGAAAACTTTTCGCGCCGTCTTGAAACTCAAACAATTTTTCCATCAAATCGAATAGTTATGCTTAAAATTTTACTCAATCGACCTGAACCAAGTGTAGATACCGTTCAGCAGCACCAAGATTTCAATCAAATTTTGGCTGCTTATAACTATCAAAAAAAAGTGATGAATCCTTGGCGCTATTGGCATTATCCTATATGGATACTTGGCTTGGTGCTCTTGAGCTAACGTTTCTGCACAAGAAATAGTTTGTACATTTGTGTATGTACAAACTGTTTCGTTTTATTCTTTTTCAGTTCGACGCTGAGCGCGTTCATTATTTTGTGGTTGGCTTACTGCGTCTCATCCATCAAATCTTTCCTTTTAGAGCTTTATTTCGGGCCATCTACATTAAAAAGGATCCAAAATTAGCCGTGCAGCTCTTTGGGCTTGATTTTGAAAATCCAGTTGGCTTGGCAGCGGGTTTTGATAAAAATGCCGCTTACATTGATCCGCTATCCGATTGCGGCTTTGGTTTTATTGAAATCGGTACCATCACCCCAAAGGCACAGCCGGGTAATGACAAACCACGTTTATTCCGCTTGAAGGCAGATCAAGCCATTCTCAATCGCATGGGCTTTAACAATGATGGTGTCGAACAAGCCATTACACAATTAAAAGCTCGCAAAAACAAACAAATCATCATCGGGGGAAACATCGGGAAAAATAAATGGACTCCAAATGAAGAAGCCACCCAAGATTACGTTCAGTGTTTCGAAGCTTTATTTCCTTATGTTGATTATTTCGTGGTCAATGTTTCTTCACCAAACACCCCGAATCTAAGGGCGCTTCAAGAGAAAGGTCCTTTGCTCGAATTGCTCTCCACTTTGCAAGGTTTAAACACAGCAAAGCCGAAGCAAAAACCTATCTTACTTAAAATTGCACCAGATCTCACCGATACTCAGCTCGATGAAGTCATTGAAATTACTTTTGAAACACAAATTGCCGGCCTTATTGCAAGCAACACGACCATTTCCCGTGAAGGTCTTCAGACACCAAAAGCTGTGGTTGAAGCACTCGGAGCAGGTGGTGTTTCAGGAAAGCCGCTCACCAAAAGGTCTACTGAGGTGGTGCGCTACATTCATCAAAAATCAGCGGGTAAAATTCCAATCATTGCAGTAGGTGGAATTCATACCGCTCAAGACGCACTTGATAAATTTGAAGCAGGTGCATCCTTAGTTCAGCTCTACACTGGTTTTATTTATGAGGGGCCAGGGCTTATCAAGGAAATTAATCAGGCTTTACTTCAAAAACAAAACAAGCATTGAGTAAGCAGTTATACATCACAGAATGTCCGCGCGATGCCATGCAAGGTATCCAAAGCTGGATTCCTACTGATCAAAAGATAAATTATCTCAATGCGCTCTTATCTTGCGGTTTTGATTACCTCGACTTTGGAAGTTTTGTATCTCCAAAGGCCATTCCTCAACTCAAAGACACCGCTGAGGTTCTCGCGCAATTAAATCCGTCTGACACCAAACTATTGGCCATTATTGCCAATGAACGCGGTGCGCAAGAGGCCAGTTCTCATGAACGCATTTCCGTATTAGGTTATCCATTTTCAATCTCTGAAACGTTTCAAAAGCGCAATACAAATCATAGCCTAGATGCCTCTATGAAACTCATGGAAGCGGTTTCGAAAATAGCTGAGCAAAATAAAAAGCAATTAAGGGTTTATTTGTCCATGGGTTTTGGAAATCCGTATGGTGACCCTTGGTCTGAAGATTTACTTTGTACTTGGGTCAATCGCCTGAATACCCATTTTCCCATCCATGACTTCGCACTTTCAGACACCATTGCCGTGGCTACAGTTGCACAATGCAGCACTTTGTTTCATACGTTATTTAAGCATTTTCCGAAGCAAACATTTTCAGCTCATTTTCATGTCGTGCCGGGTCAAGAACAAAAGCTAATTCAAGCCGCTTATGAAGCAGGTTGTCAATATTTTGACACTGCAATAGGTGGTTTTGGCGGTTGTCCAATGGCTAAGGACGAACTCACAGGCAATCTTTCAACCGAGTCCTTACTTGCTTTTATGCAAACGCAGCAAATTGAATGTCATCTGGACATCAATGCTTTTGAAAAAGCGCGTATCATTTCTCAAACTATATTTATCTAATGCAAAAGAAAAGAGCTTTATATCTAGTAGGTTTGATTGGTTTAGCTTTGGCTGCTTGGTTTATTTTTAAGAAGCAAGAGCTTGCTAATCAGGTAGATTCAATAGAGAAAACCAAGTTGTCTGCTCCGACCAAAGGTCAAGAAATTTCGACGGATTTCAATATCAATACCTTTAAAAGCAAAAAAGAACCGTTACTCTTAAAACAATTAAGACTCTGCGATTCCACGCTGCAATGGAGCGAAGATGAAAACAGACCCTCATGTACACCGAACTTTTTTAGGGTTTTTCCTTTGAAAAAAGGCCTTGATCTTTCGCAAGGGTGTATGGTGCTCATGAAAGCTGGCGTAAACCATTTCCCGGTGCGTCGTTTTGTGATATACGAGCGCGAGGGTACACAACTGGTACAAGCGAATGGTTTCATTGGCTACCCAATTGAACTTCGGCCAAATGCTAACGGCTACGATGATATTGTGATTCGCTTCTTTGAGCGCTATCAAGGCGAGAAGTACTTTTATAATTGCTTGTTTACTTGGAAGCAACATCGCTATCAATATGTTTGCTGTGAGCAAATTAACGATGCCGACATCAAACCAGAGAAGCAAAAGGAGGTATCTGCTGAAATTTGGAAAATTCTCTATGAAAAACAACTGGCATTTTAAATTGCTTTTCTTTTTACTGCTGGGAAGTTGCATCAACGGCGAGCAAACTTACAAGGTAGATTACACCGATTTACTCAACGGAGGCAATAGTAAAGTCTGGGAGCTTGCCCAAGAAGATGCTGTGAATCTCTCGGTTGGAAAACAAAACTGGGCCGATGTAGTCTTTGTGTTTTATGAATCGGGCAAAGTGCTTGTTGGTTCTCTTGAAGACCTTGCCCAACATAAATTTGATGCCGGAGTCTATCAGTATAAAGCGCAAAAACAAGAGCTACAAATGCAGATCAATGGTGAAACTTTACTTTTTGGACTCAGTATAGATAACCATGATGGGCTATGGCTTAAAACAAAAAAAGGTAAAAACATCAGTAAGTTCCTACACTTGGTCCCGCTGACCGAGCCACATTCAAATTAAAAGTTTTCATAAATACCTAAGCCAAAAAGAGCAAAATCGTATTTAGCTGGGTCTTTGGGGTCAAGTTTTTGGCAAAATGCTTGTAGTTCTTCATTGGCTTTCCAATCGTTTTGCGTGCGTTTCAAAATCCCGAGTTTTCTAGAAATGTTTCCGGTATGCACGTCTAAAGGAATCATAAGCTGTGCTGGGCTAATTGCAGTCCAGAGTCCGAAATCAACACCATTTTTTGCAGGTCTACACATCCACCTTAAAAACATGATGAGTCTTTTTGAGGCTGAACCAGTACTCGGGTTAGCTACATGCTTCAAAGTCCTTGGGTTCAAAAAAGGAATGAATTTTTCACGGAAACTCAAAATGCGCATTTCTAATAATGGAGAGCTATTAGCAAAGGCAGCCTCGAGCCCACCATTTTGGTAACAATGTTTCAGGCCCAATAAAAATCCATTTAAGTCTGTCGTGTTAAAGGTTCTGTGTACAAATTGTGGGCAAGTGCCGTCTTGATACGTTAAGACATAACTGAGCGGTTCAGGGCCTAAAATTTCAAGTAAACGCTCACCACTTTTAATGATACTTTGGCGTTTGCCCCAAGAGATTGTCGCTACTAAAAAGGCCACAATTTCGATGTCTTCCTTTTTTTGAAAACGGTGAGGGAGTAATATTGGATCTTCTTGAATAAAAGCAGCTTGCTCGTACTGCGCTGCCTTTAAATCCAGGAATTCTTTGAGCTCAGAAAAAGATAAATCAGATGAATTGTCCATCTTTCATTCTTAAGCAGCGGTCTGCCATTTGCGCAAAACCTTCATTGTGAGTCACGATGACAAATGATTGCTTGAACTCTGAACGCAGTTCAAAGAACAACTGATGCAAAGCGGTTGCATTTTCAGTATCGAGATTGCCAGATGGTTCGTCGGCAAAAACGAGTGCAGGCTTGTTAATGAGCGCTCTGGCCACCGCCATACGCTGCTGCTCGCCACCTGAAAGTTCGTTAGGGCGATGCGATGCACGGTGGGCGACATTTAATCTTTCTAAAAGGACCTGTGCATCTTTGAATGCGTCTGTCTGGTT
>JACCDS011866294.1_pt1 | contig 54808 bp, 37 predicted proteins | sample 7446441 | NCBI WGS metagenome assembly JACCDS01 (sample SAMN15323445, study PRJNA562643) | freshwater metagenome | isolation source: river surface water | place: USA:Blue River Watershed | collected 2017-08-17 | reverse complement strand
CGGCCAGGAGTTGCCTCTGACGAAGGTCCGCAATGAAGCGACTAGGATCTGCACTGGCACGGCAACGCCTTACAGTACCAGTGTCATGCTCGACGTCCGCACTCACCAGACCAGGATCCGTCGTCCCTTGCATCTGAATGCAATGGTCTTGTCGCTTGCCGTGCTGCTGACATCGCCTGCCAAGTCGAACACCTCGCCCGCTCCCGAACCTGTCAGGCACATCGGCGTCTACGTCACGCCGTTCTACGCCGCCGCTGCCACGCGCGAAGGAACGCCCCGCGTGAGCGTGGCGCGCGAGTTCGACGCCCTGCTCGCGTCGAACCAGGTGAAAGACATCATCGCGGTACGTGACGCTGTCAAGGCCCAGCCGAAACAGGTTTCGCCCACGGTGCTGATGGTGCTGGCTATACGCCTGTACGACGTGGACCTGCGCGACGATTCGGTGTTCTGGTTCTACGTAGCCAAGAACCGCTTCTTCACCATGGACGACGTGCTGGACCTGCGTGCTGCCGGCCTAGCAAGCGTGGCCGTGGCGGTGACCGACTTTGCCGAACTGGCCGGACCCTTCATCAACAGCTACGCCTTCTGCGACTACGAGCAGCAGGCGGTCGCAGCGCGCAAGGCCGTGGAGTGGGTTGAAGCGCATCCGTACGATCTGGTGTTCTCGCCGCAGCTCGCGGCACGTTCCGGCGACCGGGCCGAGAACCTGAAACGGTCCATCGCCAGCATCCGCGAGGTGGCGCTGCAGGAACGGCAGTTCTTCACCGATCCGAAGAACCGAGAAGAGCTGGAAGCGCGGCGAAAGCGCAACCGCGTGGCGGAGCAGTTCTGCTGACGCCACACACGCACCATGCGCCTGAGATTACCCTTCCTGTCCTTCCTTCGCGGCGGCAAGACCGACCCGACGCTGGGCGACCTGAGCAACGCGATTGCCGCCGCCGCATGGACGGCAGTCAGCGATGAGGCACGGACGGTTCCGTCATACGTCATCGTGTACGCCCGGATAGATCCGGCGTTCGCCGAGAGCCGCCTGTCGATGATGACCCTCTACACCCGGATCCCCGGTGATGTAGTAGAGAGCCTGCACGGCCCCGGTAACCGCGATGTGATGGATGCCGTGGAGGCGCAGCGTACGCACCTGCTGGCCAGCGGCCCGGCGCCCTGGTTCAGCCTGACGCAACGCATCGAGAACGGCCGATTCGAGACCGACATGACCTACGAGGCCACGCCAGAGTTGAGCCTGGGCGCCTGGGACATCGGACAGTGGCTCAAGCGCAAGCACTTCGGGCAGACAGACTGATCGTCGATGTGTCTCGAACGCGCCAGGCCACTGAGTTGCGCCCCTTGCATGTCCGGGACGTCGCCGGTTGCATCGAATGACGGCGGCTCGCCGGTGACCTTCCCGGCGCTGGACCCTATTGCCCGAGTCGCCAAGCCATGGGCTGGTTTGCCTTGACCTCGACCGGCAAACCGTCGGCGTTGGTCTCCGGGAAGTAGATCCACCCGTTGACGCTGGCGCACGAGGCCGCATCCAGATCGGGCGAGCCCGAGGACTGCGCGATCTCGCAAGCGGCAACCCGACCGTGGATGCCGATGGTGATGCGCATGATCGTTCTGCCCTCGCGTCCATCGCGGAGCGCGGCCTCGGGGTAGACGGGCCGCCGGCTGTCCTGCGATCGGACGCCCGGCCGCTGGTTGGGCTGCAGCCGCAGAAGCGACCGACTATCCCTGTGCATCGCTTCCGACGGGTCCAACAAGGGTAGGTTGTACCGATCGATGCAGTCGCGCGCCTCGCTCAAAGCCGATGGCGACAGCGGCACCACCAGACGACTGCCATCGGTGGCCACCAGTTCGATAGCCCGTGCATCGAGTAGATCGGCGAAGAGTTGACCGTCGGCGATGAACCGCAGGGCCGGATCAGGCTGCGACGGGGAGAAACCCATGGCGGGGTGGAACGGCGCGCCGCCGAAGGGCTTCGATCCGATGCGCACGAAGTGGAACCGGTCGGGCTTGAACTCGGCACCCTCCATGGCGACGCGCAAGGCGATCACGGCGCCACGCACAACGTTGAGCACGCCGGCTTCCAAACGGACGGCGCGATCCTGGGTACCGACCGCAACCGCCGGGCACTCGCGGGCAAATTGCTGCGCGGATGCGGTGCTGCCCACGCCCAGAAGGACACAGACAAACAGCCACTGTTTTAGTTCCCGCACAACCATCTTGAATCCTCAGCGAGATTGCCCACCGTCCAGTCGACGCAAGCAGCAAGAGTAACCGCCCTGCGCCAGCGGCCAGCTCATAACAGAAAGCATGTCACATTGCCGGGGGCTGTTGCCTCAGTTGAGTAGGCATTCAGCGCACGCGATGACGCCTATCCGCGATGCAGGCGTTGACCCGGGTCGGCCAAGAGCCATCGCTTCCGATGCGCGGCTATCCGGTGCCTTGAGGGGCGGGCCCGACCGGCTGCTTGTGGGCGTCGAGTTCGATGGATCAGAGGTCGCCCATGGGTCGGCCACTGCCGACCGCGGACTTCGGCTGTCCGGTCGCTCAACTGGGGAGTCACCTCTTCGGCGGCGAGATCGAGCGCGCGACCGGCGCTGGCCGATCCAGAGCGGAAGTTCCACCGCTTGGGCTCGAAGCCCACCAGCAGACATCCAGTGCGCGGTGAGGGCGCTTGGCTGGCGGGCGGGCAGCTGAGGGGCTACCGAGGGCCGGGTTCGATGGCGTCCCCGATTCCGCTGCCATGATCGAGTCGCCAGGAGTCAGGCGCAGTCCGTCCGTCAGCCAAAGGGGAGTCTCTGGTGGTCACCCGTTACGAGCCGGTCGTCGATGGCTTCTCGCAGCGCACTCCTCGGGTACGCTATGGCGAGCAGCCGCCGCCACAGGACCTGGCCGATGTCGTGCACGTGTTCTGGGAGTTGCGCACGCTGGCCCCACTGCCGGTCGACTTTCTGTACCACGCCGTCCCGGACGCCTGCGTGAACCTGATCTTCAATCAGATCGACACTGAGGTGGCCGGAGTGACGGCCCTGCACACCGAGGCAACCACGCTCAACCTGGGCACGGTCTTCCACTACGTGGGCGTGCAGTTCTTTCCGGGCGTTTGGCAGGGCGACCGCAACGAAGTCCAGAGCCAGTACGTCGGCGCAGCCTACCGAGGCACACTTCCCCTGGTGCGCACGAACCGGCGCCTGCTGGGGCTGGACTTCGACGCGATGGTGCCGGTGCTGGCAGAGCTCGTTCGATGGTGCATGGAGCACGGTCAGTTGCGGGCGCATCCGCTGACGGCCGCGATACTGTCGCGGCTGGATGCCATCCGCACGGTGGCCGACATGGCCGCGTTGTCGGGCCTGTCGACCCGTCAGCTGCAGCGCACCCTGAAGCAGCTCACCGGATTCGCCCCTCACGACCTGCTGAAGGTGTTGCGTCTGCAGCAGTCGTTCCGTCGCCACCATCTCGACCTGTACGCCGATCAGGCTCACTTCACGCACGCCTTCCGCCAGGCCATCGGGTACACGCCGGGTCAGTACCGCAAGGCCTTCGGTGTCCGATTTCCACAAGACCCGAACGCAGGCGATGAATAGTCTCGCGGCTCCTTAATCACCTGGGAGCACGCGATGCACAAGCCAAACGCGATCGGCTGGTTCGATCTGTATGTCGACGACATGGACCGCGCCAAGGTCTTTTACGAGACCGTCTTGCAGCGAAAGCTGGCGCTGATCGCGGATCCGACCGGCGAAACCGTCATGAACAGCTTTCCCGCTGACATGGCGGCCTACGGCGCTGGCGGCGCGCTCGTGCGATCCCCACACGGCCGCCCAGGCCCCGGCGGGACTCTGATCTATTTCAGCGTGGAAGACTGCGCCGTAGAGGCCGGCCGTGTCGCGTCGGCCGGCGGTCGGGTGTTGCGGCCCAAGTTCTCCATCGGCGAGTTCGGTTGGGTGGCGCTGTGCGCCGACACCGAAGGAAACCTGTTCGGGCTGAGTTCGATGGGCTGACCCTCCGGGGCCAAAGGCCAGGGGTTCACTGGCTGGCATCAGGCGATCGTTTGTGGCCGTGAACCTGTCGCGCACACGACCAGACATGGGTGAGGCAGCGGTCGTCAACCCGCTGCCTCGCAGGGCCCTGCATCAACCCGAGTTCAGGGTCGCATCACTTCAAGACTCCACGCACCGCGCACTGCACCAGGACCTCGGGTGACGCCCACTCATGGCCGCTGATCGTGATCAGCGCCTGCGAGATGCCGTTGAGCGCACACACGAGGACCTCGGTCTTCGCGCGCAGTGTGGGTGCATCGGGTGCTTCGCCGAGCGCGGCAGAAAGGCATCGGGCAAACAGATCGAAGCGTGCGCGCGGCGTGCTGGTCGCGACGTAGCCCGCGACATCGGCCCGCGTCAGCCCGCCCGACATGAAGACCAGGAAGTAGTGCTCCCTGTGCTCCAGCCAGAAACCAACGTAGGCCTGGGCGACCTCTTCGAGCCGCAGGACCGGGTCGGGCTCTGCGGCGGCCAGTGCGTCGAGCTCGTCAAAGAGCTCTGTGAAGACATCGGACCAGAGCAGGGCGAGGATGTCGACCTTGGCCTGGAAGTAGGCGTAGACCGTCCTGGTCGTGCAGCCTGCCTCGGCAGCCACGTTCCGCATCGACACGGCCGCATAGCCCTGCTGCTGGAACAGCCGCAACGCGCAGCCCGCGATATGGGCGCGCACATCACCCCTGTACTCGGCCGAGCGCGAAGGACGCCCCCTGGTTCGCCGGTTCGCCTGAGCTGGCTCCATCGATGCACCTCTTGTATCCAGCTCAAGTGTCGCCGCTCTGGCGTCGCGGCCGTTGACAGGCTGTTTATATTTAGGTACAACGCGTGCTACTTAATATGGATGACCAGACTTGAACAACTCTGAAGCACCGCTTGTCGGCCAGCGCACTGAGCAACACCGGTTGCCGGGGTCCGCTGTGCTGAGGCGAGGTACGAATGCAGTTCCTGATCAGACACGCGGCACAGCGGCCGCGATGAGCAGCGGCAGCAGCCCAGGCGACTTGAGTGTCCAGGACCTTCGCCTCTTCAGCACCTGCTTCGTGATCGCCGCCTTCTGGAACTTCGCCGGTGCGGTGCCGGCGCTCATCGACCCGGGCGGTATGTTCTCGAGAGAGTTCGGTCGCACGCTGAGCGACCCAGTGCACATCGCGGTCTATCGCGGCGCCTGGGTGACCTCGCTGCTCTATGGCCTAGGGTTCCTGGCCGTGGCTCGCAACCCGGCGCGTCACTCGGGCATCGTGATCATGGGTGGGCTCGGGAAGGCCTTGTTTGCCGCCAACCTGGCCTACATGCACCTGAGTGGATGGACCTCTCCACTCGCGATGCTGGTGATCCTGGGCGACTTCGCCTTTGTCCTTGCTTTCATCCTGTACTTGCGGCGCCTGCGGCGCCTGGGTATCCCTTTGCTGTAGCAGTTGCGACGGCGCGCCGCGAACGCGGGGCCTTGTGCCAACTCAAATCCACTGCCCTCACCGATGGCCAACGACCCACGCACGCTCCAGCAACTCTTGCAGGGTGTCGTTTCCACGCTGTTTCCGGACAACCAGGTGCCGCAGCCCCTGACCGTCAACATGGTGGACAGCGCAGGCGACACACCTTTGCATGTCTACGCCCGACGCAACGACGAGTGGGCGGTGCGTGTCCTGCTCAAGTCCGGCGCCGATCCGAACGCCGTGGGGGACATGGGCGAAACACCCCTGCATGTGGCGGCCAAGGTGGCCTCTGCTCAGACCCTGGCCGCCATGCTGGCAGCTGGGGCAATGGAGAACCTGGTCTCCGAGTTCGGCCACACGCCTGTGCAGGTGGCTGAGGACAGGCGCCGGGCATCGGTCTACCGCAAAGCGACGCTGCTCGCCCGAGACGCCCTGCGCGGGCATGGCTAGGCCGCAAGGTCATCCAAGACCAACGGGCAGACCGCACCAGACCCGGTGGGGGCTGCAAGCCTGGGTAGCGGGGTATGCGGTGCGTACCGCCCAAGGCGCAGCGAGTCGGCCTTGAGCACCGCGCGCCCGTGCCTGCGCGCAACAGCTTGCGGAGTACACGCGCACGCGGCGGCAGGTGCGTTCGGTGACGAACGCATCCGCAGACGACACCGTGTTGACCCGTGCACCGTGCGTGCCGCGCGGCCAGGCATGTGTGAGGCAGCAGGCCAGGGTCAACGCCCTTCGGATGCGGCGGCTGCGGGACGCGACGGCCTGGCGGCAATCGCCTCCACCTCGACGAGATAGGCCGGATCGACGAGCTGCGAAACGAAGACGGCGGTCGACGTCGGCCGGTGCGCCCCCAGGTGCTTGATCCTGGCGGCGCGCACCGCGTCTCCGTCGTGGCCTGCGACCATGAAGGTGGTGAGCTTGACGATGCTGGACGGCTCCAGCCCCTGCGAACCCAGCAGCGCAACGATGTTGGCGAAGACCTGATCGGCCTGTTCGGCGATGTTGTCGGGCGTGCTGCCGTCGGGCCGTACGCCCAGCTGCCCGGACAGGAAGACCAGTTCCGTGCCGGCCGGCACCACGGCCACGTGGCTGTACAGGCCCAGGGGCGGCAGCACGCCGTGCGGGTTGGAGAAGCGGATGTTCATGGCAGGCGGTGCGTGGGCAGAGTGATCAATCGGCACGGCCTTTGTAGGAGCGGATGGCGAAGATCTGCCCCTGGTCGTCGAAGCGGATCACGTCGACCACGAACAGCTCGATCTGTCCGTCCACGAGGATCCGCAGTTCGCCAGCCACGGCGTCGGCCTTCTCGTAGACCGCCAACACCTCGATGTCGATGCTGCGGGCCGCCGCGAAGTTGGCCGAGGTGGCCTGCTCCACCGCGGCCCGGCCCCGCACGGAGATGTCCCAGTCGCGCAGGGTCACGCTGTCGGCCAGCATGCGGGAGATGCCTGCGAGGTCTTTCTCGGCGTAGCACGCCAGGAAGTGGCGGAATCGATCGGTGTGATTCATGGCTTGCATCATGCCGTCGCGTGGGCCGGGCCGGTGGGACGGCCTCTACTGCCCGCCCGCCATGACGCGATCGATCCAGTCCTTGTAGTGGCTCAGGCGCACATTGCAGCTCACCTGGCCGTAACGACCGGCCCGCCGCACGGTGCTCTGGGGATCGATCCATGAAGTCAGCCCGGCCAGGCGCCAGCCGCCGTCGGTGCTGATCAAGACCGGGCCACCGCTGTCGCCGCTGCCGGAGCTGCCTTCCAGTGGCAGTGCCTGCGCTGGCGTGTCGAAGGTGTAGCAGAACCAAGCGCCGTGCGCGCTGCTCACGCGGTTGTAGGCGCGGCGCAGCGCGGTTCGACGCGGGCTGTCGAACGCATAGCCCTCCACCCCATTGCCCGTGGCGCCTTTGCCCACCACCTGCAGCAATCGGCCGTGTTCATCACCCTGCGCGTACGGCGTCATGGGCGCGATGTCGGACACGGGTTCGGCCAGCTGAATCAGGGCGATGTCCGCCGATGCCCAAAGCGATGCGCGAAACAGCGTCCAGTCCCAGCTCTGCAGGGACTGGTCGAGCAGCGCCTGCGGTGGCTTGGCATAGCCGGGATGGACGACCACGCGCTCCACCTGTCGCGGCAGGCCATTGATGACGACCTGCTTGATGTGGGATTGCCAGGTCACCGCATGCGCGGCCGTCACAATCCATCGATCGGAGATCAGCACACCGTGCCCCTCGCCCGGAAGGTCGGCCAGGGCAGGGAACTCGTTCGAACCGATGCGGTACTTCGTGTCGTCGACGTCGTCGCGGATGACGATGGCACCAGCGCCCGTGGACAGCAGCAAAGCAGCAAGCAAGAGTGAAGCGCGCATGGGCGAGACTCCAGATATGAGGGCAGGGTGGCGATGTAGGCTGTGCCCAGCCCGAGATGATGCCCGGGGCATCCGGTGGCGAGCCAACAACCCGTGTGGCCGCCGTTCAACGAGGGCCATGACCCGCGGCTCCACCGCGCATGGCCTCCGCCCTGGGCAACACGCTCTTGGCGGGTTCACGCGCCTGAAACCGCTTCATCTCGGCCCTGAGGTCCTCGCGTTCCTCCATGAGACCGAGTCGGTCGAGGCTGATGAAGTACTCCGAGTAAGCGTCCATGGCCTCCGCGGCCGCTCGGGCAGCCTCGCGCATGCTGCCCACGTGGCCTTCCGGGGCGCGCGGCCACCACTGGTGGAAGGCCTTGACGCGGATGGAGATCAAGCGCCGGAAGAGGGTGTGGATGCGAGCCGCGTCCTGGGTCTCGCGGAGGTGATGACCGAGCACGGTGATGTCAACAAGGCCGCCGTTCCGCCCGGCGTTGGCGATGACGGTTCTTATCAACTCATCGAGGCGCCCGGCCTCGATCCACGACTGAAACAGGTGGCCGTCGATCTCACGCAGCTCCTCGGCCGTCAGGTCACGACCCAGTTGCCGGGCACGCTGGGCACAGAGACGCTCCAACTCGACACGGAAGGTGGGCATGGGGATTGCGGGCGCTCAGGTTGCAACCGTTCCAGGCACTGGGGGGCGCGTGCGTTCAGCGACGGACATTCGCCCACAGGCTGTTGCGCTCGCCGGACACGGTGTCGTTCTGCGCCCAGGAGGCGATGGCGCGGCCGTCCGATGTGAAGGCGACTGCGAGCCCGGCCTTGATGCCGCCGCGGCGGCTCTCCAGCAGCACCGGGGGCTCCCAGGCCTGGCCCCAGGGCCAACGGCGCGCGTAGACGCTGATCTCGGGTGAGGTGGGATCGGGCCACTGGTCCACCGCGATGTACACAAGTTGGGCGTTGCCTTGCTCATCGATCCCCAGCGCTCGATCGAGGGCGTAAGGGGTTGCGACCACAGCGGCCGAGAACCCTTCGCCCGGTGTGAAGCGCACGGTCTTGATGGCAAACAGGCCGCTTTGCCAGGCCACCAAGGCCCGGCCGTTGGCCGCCATGGCCACACGAATCCGCAGGTCCTGAGTCGACAGCGCGCCCGCGTCGAAGCCCACGGGCGTCGCCCAGCCCGCACCCGGGGTGAACCGGGCCACCTGGATGGCACCACCCTGCTCCCAGACCGCCATCGCGTGGCCCGCAGCGTCCATCGCCACGCTGGGCGGGGAGCTCTGATCGACGTCGTCGAAGCTGTTGTCGATGGTCACCGGGGCCTGCCATCCAGCGGCCGGATCGAAACGGGCCGCCTTGATGCTGTCGTTGGCGTCGCCCGGGTTGCGTTCGACCCAGACGGCCATCGAACTGCCATCGCTGCTGCGGGCCATGACCGCTGCATCTGTGTTCAGGGCCCCGCTGGCATCCACGCGCACCCATTCACGCCATGAGCCGCCGGCGGGCAGAGTCAGGCTGTAGACGTCGTTGCCGTTGGTCAGCGCGCGGATGTTGCCGGCCTCGTCCATCACCGCACTGCTGAGCTGCCCGGCGCCCGAGGGTGCGGCAGGGGGATTGAACGCAGGGCTCCAGCCACTGCTTGCCGTGAAGCGGCGGGAGTCCAGGCCGGGGCGAATCCAGGTGGCGACGCCTTGGTTGTCCAGGAACAGGCGGCCACCGACCAGCTGGCGATTGGCAAAGTCCGACAGACCCGGCACCTGGACGGCAGGTTGCCAACCCTGACCCGCGATGTACAGGCGCGAATAGACCTTGCTCACGCTGCCATTGGGCTGGCCGTCGGGCTGCTGCCAGATCACCATCGCGTCGCCGGTGGCTGCGATGGCGTTGACCTGGTGCACCACGCCGGACTCGGTGACGTTGAAGTCGTCGTTGCTCTCCAGATGCGCGGCCAGGCCCCAGGCGGGCAGCGGGCCAGTGGCCGGACCGAAGGCGGCCGTCACGCTGCGCGCCTGGCTCATGTTGAGCGTGCACGTGCTGCCGCCCTCGCACGCGCCGCCCCAGGATTGGAAGGTCTGCCCGGGCGACGGCAGGGCCGTGAGCACCACGATGGTGGCCTCGGCAAATGGGACGCTGCAGGTGCTTGTGCAGTCGATCCCCGCGGGCTGCGAGCGCACCGAACCACTGCCTGCCACGATCACGCTCAGCTCGAAGCTGCGCGGCTGTGCCACGAACGTGGCGGAGGCGGTCTTTGCCTGAGTCAGGGCGAGCGAGCAGGTGTTCCCGATGGTTCCGGCACAAGCGCCGCCCCAGGATTGCAGCTGCTGCCCCGCATTGGGCACCGCCACCAGGGTGATGGATGTGTTCACGGGTATGTTGGTGCTGCAGGTGCTGCCGCAGTCGATGCCCGAGACGCTGGTGACCTTGCCGCTGCCCGTCACCGTGACGCTGACTGGGTAGGTTGGCGGCAGGGGCTGCCCGCCTTCGCTGGGCCCGTCACCACCGCCGCCACAGCCGGCCAGCAGCCCGCTCAACAAAGCGGGCGCGAGACCGGCAGCCCAGGTTCCCCATCGCCGTTCATGATTCACTTTCATCACCTTCTCCATGGTCGGTTCGTGTTCAGGTCAAGGCTTGTGCAGCCGGCATCGCCGCCCCGTGGATGGCGAGGTCGTGCCTCTGGTTCGGACTCGCCCGGGATCGAGCAGCTCGTGCGTCGGCAGGCGCGCAGCAGCCACCCGCTGCCCGATCTCGAGAACCTGGGTCAGCTCGGGTTAGGGCGCTCAGGCCGCTCCTGCTGAGCACGGCTGGTCGCGTGCTGAGCCACGGTCTGTACCGGCCGAAGACCGGCCCTGCGCAGTGGCGCCGCGGCCGCTTCGATGGGCGCGAGCAACCTCGCCCAGGCGCGCGGGCCCGGCTCGCGACGGAACACGCCGAAGTGGCCCAGGTGCTCCATGCCCACATCGGCCGGCCCGAGCTGGTGACGCTGCACCGCAGCGTTCCGGAACTGTGCTGCCAGCGCATCGATCGCCGTCGGTGGTGCAAAGCTCAGGTCGTCCGTCATGCCCCACAGGTGCACCGGTGCCACCACCGAAGACGCTGCACGGTGCGCCGCCATCGCCGGATCGGCAAAGGCCCAGCCACGCCGCAAGCCCCAATGGCGCCACTGCCGTGCCACGCCCGCTGGCAGCACCTGGGCACCGGGTGCCAGCGCCCAGCCCGGAAGATGGCCAAAGACAGCCACCACGGCTGGAACCCAGGCGCGAAAGAAAACCCCGGCCGCCACGCCGTGCACGCCCGGGAACAGCCGCGGTTCGCCCAGTTGCGCGGCAATCCCCAGGATCGCGTCAGCGCGATCCACGCCGCGGGCGAATGCGATGCAGTTGCCGCCAAAGCTGTGTCCGATCAGCAGCAACGGGAGGCAGCGCCCGGCACGCCGCACCTCGGCCGCCGCCAACGCAGCGCTCATGTCGAGCACGGCCCAGTCCCGCATCGTGGCCTGCTCGTGTCGCGGATGCCCGGAGCACGAGTCCGCAATGCCGCGGTAGTCGTAGGTGAGCACCGCATAGCCGCGCGTTTGCAGCCATTGCGCAAAGCCGGCATAGAACCCGCGCGGTACCCCCGTGGCCGCACTGACGACAGCCACTGCGCGTGCCTCGCACGGGGGTTCGAACCAGGAGGCCGCAAGACGGCGACCGTCCTCGGCCGTGAGCGTGTGCACGATGCCACGGGAGGTGGCAGTCGGTGCCGCGATGTGCTGCGCAGTGCGCTGGAGGTGCTTGGACGCCATCCCAGCCAATGTAGGTAGGCGTCGATCCGTTGACTAGAATGCCGTCGTTTGACTCATTGGTGATGTTTCGTTGACAAAAGCCCTCAGCACCCGAGTCCGTCGGCCCTCGGCAGCGCGGCCAGGTGTCTCGCTGCCCGATGCGGGCGCGTTGGAGTTCTTTGCCCGGGTGGCCGCTGCCGAAAGCTTTGCGGCGGCGGCCCGGGAACTCGGGCAGACCCGCGCAGCGGTGAGCCGCCGCGTCGCGCAGATCGAGCAGCAGCTCGGCGTGCCGCTGTTCGCGCGGCACACGCGCGCCGTCGGCCTGACCGAAACGGGCCGGCGCCTGCTGACCCGCGCGCGGTTCGTGCTCGAGTCCGCAGAGGCCGCGCGCCGCGCACTGCGTTCGCGCACCAGCGGTCTGTCAGGCACCTTGCGGGTGACCACGGCGCCGGTGTTCGGCCATACGGTGCTCGCGCCCTTGCTGGCGGCCTTCCAGGCACGCCATCCGGCGCTGCAGATCGAGTTGCGCTTCACCCTGCGCCGCGTCGACCTGCTGCGGGAGGACATTGATCTCGCGTTCCGCATGACCGATCGGCCGCCCGAAGATTGCATCGCGCAACCGGTGTTGCGCTTCGCTGTGGGCGCCTACGCGGCGCCAGGCCTGAGGCCGAAGCTCAAGCGTCCGGAGGACCTGGCCCGTGCCCGCTGCCTGGTCTATGCGGCGTCGGCCGAGCCGCAGAACTTGCACTGGGTGCACGACGCGAGCGGCGAACGAGTCGCGGTGGAAGTGCAGCCGTGCATGTCGGCCGACGATCTGGGTACCCTACAGGCCGGGGCGCGCGCGGGTGCCGGGGTTGTGTTCACGCCCGACTTCGCGGCTCGCGAGGACCTGGCACGCGGAGCGCTCGTCGACGTGCTCCCCGGCTGGCGGCTGCCCATCACGGAAGGCAGCACCGTGCAGGCGCTGACCTTGCCGCTGGCCGTCGCACCCGAGGCCTCGCGTGTCCTGGCACGATTCGTGGCCGATGCGCTGCAGCCCTGAGCGCGGCGTCGCGAATCTTGTCGCCGAAGTCCGCACGACCCCGAGCTGATCGAGCGCCCCTTCACCAGACAGTCGCTGCTCAGCGGCAGCAGCGCGCTGAAACAGGGCACTGCACGTCCGGCCGCCGGCTCCTTCCGCTGAATCAGGCCGGCGGCTTGTCGACCAGCAGGTAGCGAGCGCCGGGCCCACGCCGCGCCGCCGTGTCGCCCGGGTTGTAGAGCGCGCAGCGCTGCAAGCTCAGGCAGCCGCAACCGATGCAACTCGCCAGTCGGTCGCGCAGCCGTGTCAGCGCCGCGATGCGCGCGTCCAGCAACGGCTGCCACTGGCGGGAGAGCTTCTGCCAGTCTGCTGCCGTTGGCGTGCGCCCGCCGGGCAAGGTTGCCAGCGCGGCGGCGATGTCCGGCAGGCTCAGACCCACGGCCTGCGCCGCGCGGATGAAGGCCACGCGGCGCAATTCGGCGCGTGGGTACAGCCGCCTGCCGCCGCTGCTTCGCGTGCTGGCGAGCAGACCCTGCTGTTCGTAGAACCTGAGTGCGCTGGGCGCGACGCCGGCGCGGCGGGCGAACTCGCCTATCGGCAGCAGATCGACACTTGACATGAAGTTCACTTTAACTTTGAGCATGCGGGCTGCACAAGGAGCAACCGATGAACGACACCCTGCAAACGCTGCTCGACGAGCAGCTGGCCCTGCCGCCAGAGTACCGCGACGGCCTCAGCAGCCACTTGCCGATGGCGCTGCACGCACTGCACGCGCTCGGAGCCGGGCCGGCGCGGCTCCGCGCCTTCTACGACACCTACATCACGCGGTTCCAGGGCCGCAGCGCCGCGCCATCGGCAGCGCCGCCGGCCGACTGGCAGGCGCTGCGCGGGCAGATCGATGCGTTCCCGTCGCTCCAGGCCCATTTCGCACGGGCCATCGCGCAGGACGGCGCGGACCTGACGCTGCGCGCCGCCCTGCCTGCCCTCATGCCAGGTGTGGCTGCAGCCGCACTCCACGGCGCCATCCGCACCGCGCATGCGTCAGAAGCCGGGCACCCGGGTGAACTGGCCTCTGCTCTGGCTTACTGGGCGGCGTCTTGGTCGGCACTTCCGCCGGTGGCGGCGGCCACCGGCAGTGAGCCTTTCGATCGCTGGACCGAACGGCTGCAACACGCCGGCGACCTGTGGCAACCCGGACCGGGAAGCATCTTCGCAGGTATGCGGCTGGCCGCCGACACCGCGGCGTGGCAGGAGTTGGTCGCTGCACCGACGCTGCCGCCCGATCCGCTGGTGGCACTGGCAAGCTTTGCCGCCCAGCGCTACGCGGCCACGCGAAACTTCACGGCGCTGCACCTCGTGACCGGTTGCCGTGCGCTGCAGGTGCTTGCGCCTTGGTGCGACGCACAGGCGCCTGAGCACGCGTTGCGGGCCTACGTGGCCGCCTACCTGGCTAGCGGCGTCGGCAGCCGGCACACCCAGCCCCGACAGGCGCCGTTGGACTGGCCAGCCCTACGCGTCGGCGCGGTCGTCTGCGACGACGACCACATCGTCAAGCTCGTACATGCCGCCGCTGACTTGGCTGCCCGGTGCGGCGGCGACGACAGTCTGTGGCGCACGGCCGCAGCGACAGCGCTGGCGGCCCAGTCGGCGTAGCACGGGGCCCTTGCCGAAAAGATCACCTACCTCCGCCTAATCATGCGGGCCGCGCGCACCATCGCGGCGCTGGGGCGGTCAGCCAGTGCGTGAGCCGCTAGGGTTACCGATCATCGATCCCGTCGATACGCGAGGAAACTGTAGAACGGCACTGGCGGCTCCTGGCCGAGTCCCGTTGGCCACGAACGTCAGCTTCCTGGACGCGAAGCGAGCGGGACCGGGGCCTAGTCGTCCGACAGCTTCCGGTAACGTTGAACGGCAGCAGTGGGTCGATAGCACGCCGCAGCCCACGCCGCTGGCTGGCCGAAAAGCTGTCGCCGCTCGCGCCAAAGTTGCACGATCCGGCCAACGGCCTACCATCTGCTACACATAGGCCACGGTCATCACCCATCGGTCAGGCACTACCGTCCAGCGCAGGCCGAGGTACGTCATCGCGAGGGCATCGGCCCGCAGGTCTGATTCACAACGAAAGAGCTGATCGCGCGGATTCGAGGAGTAACGGGCCGGCCGCTGTAGAGGGGGTCGAAGTTGTCGCGGAAACACCGATCCCACCTGGACCTGGCGACCTCGCGCGTGAGCCGTTCCGACTCAGCTCTTTGGCGACGCTCTTCGGCTTCGGCAGCAGCGCGCGCGTAACGCTCGGCAATCTCCTTCGCACCCGGTATGGCAGCGACCAAGGACTGTCGGAAGGCGGGGTCCAACTGGTCGTGATGCTCGTCGAAGAGCTTGCGTGCAAGTACCAAGTCTCGAGCTCCCGGCACTTGTCCCGTGAGGATCGCGAACAACGGCTTGTAGACGCGTGTATGGAGCAACGGTTGCTCGCGCGAGGGCGGCAGCTGTTCGGCCGGCAACATGCGGAACTGCTCAGCTGCCCTGGTCAAGTACTGGACTGCAGACTTCAGCTCCTCAGGAGTGGCTTGACGGCGCATCAGATGCGAGGCCAGCAGCGTCGCGGCATAGCCGCTTCCCTGGTCAGCGACCTTACGCAGCCGGGCCATCGACTCGACACGGAGTGCAGAGTTACCCGACCCCCTTTCCTTGAGCTTTCGATCGAGCAGGAAGGCCTCGATGATGCCGCGCGAGTCGTAGGGCTCAGTGGCAGACAGCAAGCAGTCGGCAGCATCGGTCAGTCGAGGCGAGGGTGATTGGAGCTGTTCGACCCAAGCGACGAGATCCCTGGTCATGACATTGGAGCTGGCGCTTCGGTTGTCAGGGTCTCGTACGTCACGCAAGTACGACTGCAGCTCGAACAAGCGGCGGTTCACTGGATCCGCGAGCAACGTTCTGCGAGTCAGGCCTTTCGCGCGGCCGATCTCGTGCTGCGCCTCCGTGACTTCGAAGAGGCACGGGAACCGTTGATCACGGCCATCGTGACCCAAGGCAGCAGAAGCGTCGCGGAAGGCCGGCCGAACCGTGCGAGCCTCAGGAATCGCCTCCGCCTCTCTCCGAGCTGCCTCTTCGGCCGCAACCCAGCGCAACCGACCCTTCTCCCACTCGGCTGCAACCGCAGGGTGCCTCAGTGCAAAGCCCCGCAAGGCCGCAGAGGGAAGGAGTTGTTCGAACAAGGCTTCTTGCTCGGCTCGATTCGTGATCGGTGCGAGGCGCTCGGCCACCGACGGCGCCAGGGTATCCATCGCCCGCAGCACGTAATTGTCAGCTGCAACGTTGGCGGCTTCCAGGGCCGTGAGGTTGGTGTTCGCGGTGGGACTCATCGAGCTCAGACAGGGCCGAACAACCTCCGAGGCCAACGAAGCAACGACAGCGAGGTCGGTCGCCTTTGGCGCCGGGCGGTTACTGGCAGCGGCGGACTGAACCAGATTCGAGTACGCGTCTATGAGGGCAGAGCTCGCGGCCCGCTCGGCTTCCGTCAAGCTACCGTCGGCTCGCTTCAGGCCGGCAACGTTTTTGGCCAACGCAGACAGTGCCGGAGAGGAGCTGCGCGGCGCGTTGACGCCGTACCCGGGTATGCAGTCCGGATCTGCCCACAGGGTACCTTCTCGGTCACGACCGGGTCGGTCAGCCGACGGGCCCAACGCCGGATTGCGGCAACCAAAGCCAGGCGCGGGTGCGTTCAGGGCGAAAGTCTGCCGCTTGACTTGCAGTACCTCAGTACGCCACTGCTCGCGCGCCGTCCGAACCCTATTGACCTCCCGAGCGGCCCGCTGGAACGACGCAGCCGCGTCGGCGTCGGCGACCGACCCGACCTGTGCGACCAGCATCGGCGCCGCGCAGGCGACTTCCGGTTCAGGCGTCGCGTCGCGGCTCTGCAGCACTGGCTGAGATCGGGACGCGCGTCCTGCTGCTGCAACTCGCTCGGCTTGGCTGACGGCACCTGGCGCATCGGCCACGGGCTGTTTCGGTGGCGAACTCAGACAACCCGCCAAAAGCAGCGCTCCCGCCAGGAGAGTGAACCAGCGGCACAGGCGTCTTGCTTCAGCTGTCGGGCCCAACGGCGGCAGATCCATGACGCCACTGCGATGCGACGGCTGCTTGAGGGTCAATACTTGCTCCATTTCCATGCTGGTCTTCAGCAAGTCTGCGCGGTGGAAGAGGTAGCACGCCTGCCCGCCATCAGGTTAGGCGCCGTGTCGTAGGCCAGGAGTGAGCGTTGACGCGGGCTCTGAGGCGATCTGGGTAGCTGCCGGGTTGAACGAGGAACTAGTCGATTTGGGTGCCCTTGCCACACTTGGGATCGGACAGGTTCACATGAGCGAGAGCCGGCGGCCGTCCTGTCTGCTGAAGGAGTTCGAACCCAGTCGGGGACAGTTCGTGCATGCGCTATCGATCTTCCGCGTCAGGAGACATCAGCATCTGCAAGATTCCAGCCGCCGCTCGAAAACTCACTACTTCAACGAAATGTCCAAGGCTTGTGTGGGAACCCCGGTGTAGGTACCGGCAAGACCATCACCGAACACCCCCCGCAGATTGCTGCCCCACGACCAGACCGTCCCGTCGCGCTTCATCACCGTGACGAACTCTTGGGCGGCAGCAAGGTACTCGACATCACTGATCGACGGTACCGGGCCGGGAACCCAGAAGTCGGAGTAGCTCACTGACTGGGTGACAGCAGTCCGACCGCCCATCAGAGCGTCGCCGTTGAAGCCACCCCAAGCCCAAACCTGCCCGGACTCCGTGAGCAGGTATGAGCGACCAATCGTCACGGCCACCTGCCGCACCGGGGGCAGGCCGGTCAGCCTGACCGGCAGAGTGCGGCTGACGGTGTCGCCAGTGCCAAGGCGTCCGCCGCCGTTGTCACCCCAGGCCCACACGCTGCCGTCCGCTGTGATCGCCAGGCAGTGTGTGCTGTTGGCATCGAAGATGACTTCGCTGCACGACAGATCGCGCACGCCGGCCGGCGCTCGCAGATCCTGCTCCACCGACGTGATCATCACGTTTTGCTGGAGCACATCATCATAGTCACCGTCTCGTGCTGTCGCCAGCCAGACGCGGCCGTCGCCGTCGATGGCCAGCAGGTTGCAGCCACTGAACCCCGGGCTCACCTGGGCGAGCCGCACGATGCCGGCCAGTCCCGCCACGGGCCGCGCGCTGACGGCGCCCGACAAGCTGCGCACCGCGGGCAGGAGCCAGACACTTCCGTCGTTGCGCAATGCGAAGCTGGCGATGCCGCAGGCGCGTGCCTGCACGACGCCACTCACCTGCCCTACGGCCACTGCCGCATTGACCACCAGGTTGTCGTCGCCGTTGTGGGTGACACCCAGCGCTCCGCGCCAGTTGCGCCCCCACCCCGCGAGCCCACCGCTGGCGGTGACGACCAGCGAGCGCGGGTGATCGCTCGCCACCCCCACTGCGCCGCTGACGCCGCCAATGACTCGGGCTACTGTGCCTGGGAGGGCACTGCCCAAGCCGCCCTGCATGCCGCCGCCCCAATGCAGTACGCGGCCGTCGTCATGCACAGCCAGCAAGTAGCCCTCGTTCGACAAACTGAGCCGCGTCGGCACCGGTGACAGCGAACCGGTCGCTGCGCTTACGCGCAACACGGCCCCAGCACTCGTGGTGGTTCCGCCAGCTGCTGTCACAGCCACACTGAAGACCACACCGTCGTCTGCGAGAGCAAGGGTGGGGGTCGTGTAACTCGACCCTGTGGCACCCGAGATGGCCACGCCATTGCGCAGCCACTGGTAGGCCAGCAGGCCGCTGCCAGTGGCCTGCACCGTGAAGACGGCGGTTTGTCCCACGCTCACCGTCTGTCCCAACGGCTGCACGGTGATGGTTGGTGCCGACGGTGGCGGCGGTGCTGGCGGCGAGGGAACCGACGGGGGCGCAGCTGCCGGAGCACCGCCGCCCCCACCACCGCCACAAGCCGCAAGCGCCACCACGGCCATCAGCACGGCCGAGAGACTTGCTGTCTGACGCTGGCCCAAGGCGCGGCGCGCGGCGGTGGGCGTCGAGGCAATACGGTCTTCAGAGTGTTCGCGGTCTTGGCTCATGGTGCGCTGGGTCCTCCCGTTGATGTACTGGCTGCCGCCTGCTACGCCCTGGGGCCGAAGCTGCGCAGCTGACATGCCGAAACGTAGGGACCCGGCGTTACCACGGCGTCACACAGATGCCGTGCCTCGGGGCAGACACGAAACGACCCCATCAAGTGAGGGGATGGGCGCGCGCTCAATCGTCGGCGGACTCGATCTCCGAACCTAGCGATCGAACTCTCCGAAGAAAGCCCGTGCGCCACGCTGCCGGAACATGAGGCCACGCGCCTTTCGCCCAGCGACGGGCAGTCTCCCGAGCTTCTTCCGCTGCGCCGTGGTCGCCCACCGCCTTGGCCGCTTCGTGGACCCAGGCGCAGAACTGCAGCTGATCGACATCAAGCGCGCCGTTGTTTCGGCCGTATGTCCAGCCCGCACGGAGCTGATCGGAGGCCGCCTTCAGCCGGCCGAGCGCGACACAGGCCAGCGCAGCACGCACGTGCGCGTGGGCCGCTGCAGGTGGATCGCCGTCTGCTGAGGCTTCCGCCAGCACAGCTTCGGCCAGTGCCAGTGCTTCGTCGGCGGGCGCGTGCTGCGCCATGTGCAGCCGCAGGGCCCGGCCGTCGGATGCGGCAAGCGCCCCTGCCGCCTGCGCTGCGCGCAAGCGCGCAAACGCTCGCGCCCCCTGGGCGTTGTCCAGCCGCACGAGCAGCATCTCTCGCATCGCTCGTCGTCCTGCATCGGCCTGTTCCGGCAGGGTGGTGAGCACCTGTCGAGCTCGCGCGGGCTGCCCAAGGCGCAACCACGCTTGGGCCAGTCGGTGCTCAGCCAGCGCCGCCAGACTGAGAGAACCCTGGCGCCGGAACGCCTGCAGCGCTTGGTTCAGCAGCTCCAGGGCACGGTCGAATCGGCCATCGCTCAGTTCCACCGCGGCCAATTGCATCTGCACCACGGCGGCTGACAAGCTGGCTGGTTCACCCAGCTTCCGCCAGATCACGAGTGCACGAGCCCCGGCGGCACGGGACTCTGCCGTGCGCCCGAGCATCGCCATCGTGGTGAACAAGTTGGCCACGTGTTCGAAGGCATCCCCCAGCCTGCCGGCCGCCTCGGACCCTTCTGCCGCCTCTTGCATGGCGACGCAGGCACTTGTGTTGTCGCCGGCGAGGTGCAGCACATAACCCAGTGCGCCACGCCAGTGTTGCAATGCCACCGGGTCTGATGCCGGGCCGGCCTGCTCGCGTCCTTCATCGAGGAGACCACGAGCCGTAGCCACGTTGCCCTTCAGGGCGATAGCCAACGCCTCCCAGGCCACGGCCTCCAGGGCCGCAGCCGTGTCCGCCAACTCGACCGCCAGGCCTCGGGCGCGGCGCGCCGGCTCCAGCGCTCCATCGGCCGACCCGGCGTTGAGATGGGCACGTGCTTCCACCAACAGCAGCCGCAGTTGGGCCGCCGGCTGCTGGGCCCATGATCGGTACCGTTCGATGCGCGCCAGAAGTTCGGCCTGGCCTTCGGCGACCGCTGCGGCCTCCAGGGCGGCCCAGGAGGCGGCGACAGCCTCGGCGGACTGGCCTGCCTCACGGTGACAGGCGGCACATCGGTCCCACAGCAGCAGCACTTCTCCCTGGCGCGGCTCATGGGCACGGGCTGCCTGCTCGTACGCCGCGGCCGCCTGCGCCCACACGCCAGCCCGTTCCCAGTGATGGGCCACGCGCTCGGCGCTTTCGGGCCGCTCCGCCAGGGCGATGGCCAACGCCCGGTGCGTGGCCATGGCCACGGCGGTGGGCACGGCCTGCCTCGCGGCATCGGCCACGGCGTCGAGCAGTCGCTGATCGTCCTGCAGCAACTGCTCGCGCGACAGACTGTCCCACGCAGACTCGACCACTTCGGCGGGCCAATCCAGCACCTGGGCCGCAAGCGGCAACGAGAAGGACGGGCCCGCGCAAGCCGCCACCCTCAGCACGGACTGGCCAGCCGGTTCCAGCCGGGAGATCCGGCGGGTGAACATGCCCTGCAGCTGCCGCGCCACCGACTCGCCGCTGGGCTGGACCGCTCGGCCCCCACGCCGCGTGCGAAGCAGTTCCAGCAGCAGCAGGGGATGGCCGGCGGCTCGTTGGGTCAACACAGCCAGCATCTGCTCGCGCCGATGGGCAGGTACGCCTGGCCAGCCCAGGTCGTCGAGCAGTTCCCGGACGGCCTCTTCGTCCAGGGGTGCAAGGGGCAGGTCGAGCCAGTCTCCAGCTGGCAGGCGTTGCAGCCAAACCTGGAGCGCAGAAGGCACCGCGCCGTCGCGCACCCCCAGCAGCACCGGCAGATTCGGGGGTCTGTCCAGCGCCAGGGCATCGAGCAGAGCTTCGAGAGACGCTGCGTCGGCCCATTGCAGGTCGTCGATGAACACGGTAGTCCGCGGCTGCGCGGCCCACTGCTTCAGCGCTTGAGCCAGCTGCCGCCAGGGAACCGCTTCGACGGCATCGCCCGCTGGGTGTCCCAGCATCAGCCGTTGCAGGAGCGCCAGAGGCAGGGCCGCATCAGCGGGGTCGGCCTTGGCTGTGATCAGCGGGCCGCGGCTGCTGCAGAACTCGTGGGCCAGCCGTGTCTTGCCGATGCCGGCATCGCCACGCAGCAACACCACCAGTCCGGCGGTACAAGCCGACTCCAGCAAGGCCCAGCTCTGCTGACGCCCTACCAGCCGCGGGGGCCTCTGCCATGCCACCGCCGACAACGTGGGTACGGGAACAGGCCGACTGGCCGCCCGGCTCAAGAGTGTTGCAAGAGACTCGATCTCGGCCCCCGGACGCAAGCCCAGCAGGGTCTGCAACCTTTCGCGACAGCGATCGACGGACACCAGAGCCTGCGCAACATCACCACGCAGATAGTGCAGACGGATGCATCGGCGATGGGCGTGTTCGCTGGTGGGCGAGGCCGCCAGGAGGCGTTCGGCCAAGCGCAAAGCTTCGTCAAACTGCTGGCGGTGCTCGAGGGCATCGGCGCGAGCTTCCAGGGCTTGCAGCCGCGTGGCAGCCCATCGATCGCGCAGCATCTCCAGGGTCTCGGCGGCCTCGGGTATGTCGCTGAAGTCGAGGGCGCCCAGCAGGGCATGGTCGGCTGCGGGTGCATCGAGCGAAGGATCCTCGAGATCGTGGCGGACGTCGTCCAGCAACACCATGGCACCCGTGTCGGAGACGAGTGCGTGGCCCAGGCGGCGCCGAAGGCGGTGCAGACGCTGTCGCAAGCTGGCCTGCGCGCGCTGCGGATCCGCGTCCGGCCACAGCAGAGCGGCGGCCATGGCTCTCGGCTGAGGCCCCTTGAGAGCTAGCAAAGCCAGCAGCAGCGCGTCGTGGCGCTCAAGAGGCGACCAGCAATCCGCCGACAGAGTGGCGGGCACACCAAGCAGGCGGAGGGTGACGCCAGGTTGTGCATCCGCCCCGGCGGCTGTTGCTGCAATGCGTCTTTCACCCATGGCCTTTGCGGTGTTGTCGGTGGGACAGCACGACTACATCCTTCATGCTCATGATGCCGACCGAAGCCCTGTTGGCCCGATGCGTCTGCTGCAAGCCCCGAGCGGATCGGGCTGATCCTGTCTGTTGACAGGGCGGTCTGGCAGGTTGTTTCATCCGGGTACCGTCCGTCGACAGCGTTTGCGGCCGCCCCGACCCGTCAGGGCTCGCCACGTAGTGCGCCAGACTGGTCAGGTTGCAAAACCTGAGGTTGCGACAGCGTCTGCCGCAACTGCAGATGCTGCAGCCAGACGTGGCGCACGAACGGATCTGCGATCTCGAAACTCCCGTGCCCCTTGCGGACGATGAGGTTGGCGGAGACGAGCTTTTCGATGGCGGGCGTCATGTCGTTCGGCGAGACCTCTCGGCCCAGGGCGGCGGAGAACGCCGCGAGCGTCTCTGCCGCAAACAGCCCCCGGTGCTGGCCAGCGGCGATGCGCGAGAAGGCCAGGACCGCGAGCTCGCCCGCGTCCTCGATGGACTGGATATCGAGTTCGGCTGCGGCGGTGGCCAGCGTGGCGCAGATGGTGGCGAAGACCGTGGCCGCGTCGGCTCCGCGCCCGGCGGCTACCTCGTCCTGGAACTGCCGCACGGCCTTGGCCAGCTCTTCAGGCCGGCTACCGACGCTGCGGAATCCTTCGATGGCAGCCTCCAGCGGTGGCGCGACCAGGCCGGCGGCCTCGACGCGGCGCAGGAACCACTCGACGTAGTCCTTGCCCAGGGGCTCGAAGGAGGCCGTGTGCGCACCGGCAAACGCTTGCGAGCGACGCGTGGCCATGTCCGTCACGAGCGACTTGTGCGATCCAGTTCCGACGATGAGCAGCAGGCCCGGCAGGTCGGTGGCGGTGTTGACCCGGTCGCGCGCGGCCTTCAGGGCGAAGAGCATGTCCTGGCCATCCTGCGTGGCCATGGCCTGTTGCACCTCGTCGATGACGAGGACGACGTGGCCCTGTGCCTTGGTCACGAGTTCGACGAAGACGTCCGCGAGCGAGGCGCCGCCGGGTGTGCCGAGGGCGTCGAGTTGCAGGCTCAAAGAGAGGCCGGCGACGCCGAAGTCCACGCCTTTGACGCGGCGGAGTTTCTGCATCAAGCTGGATGCCGGGTGCTGGAGGTCGGCAGCCGCCGCTCGAACGGCCTCCAGCAAGAGCGTCATGGGCGGGCGCGAGCGGTCGGTCCAAAGATCCACATAGAGCGTGAGGGCGCCGCGCTCGAGCAGGGCCGGGATGAAGTCCTGCCGGATGAACGTGGTCTTGCCGATCCGGCGAATGCCGGAGAGGAACACGCCCGAGCGCAGGCCCTGGTCAAGGGGGCCGGGCTCCAGGAGTTGTCGGGCGAGGGCTTGGGCGTAGCCGGGCCGGTGGAAGAGGTTCGGGTCGGACACGGGCGGCACTGGGATTTGGATGTTTTTGGCTTGGCGCCAAATTTCGGTCTTGTCCGAAAGAAAGTCAAGCTGGGCAGCTCTGTCCGGTTGCGCTCGCTCGCAGGCGCGGTCGGGCGTGGACGAATGGCCTTGCGGCATTCGGGCGTCGATCGGTTCTCGACACGAAAGCGCTCGAGCCTGCCGCGGTCCAGGCGCACCTTGGCCAGGCGCGGACCCTGCACGGGGCCAGGAGGCGGCCGCCAGCGGAGCCATCGTACGGCCCTTCGCTGCTTTCCAGGCCGCCAGCTACCTTGATAATCCATATTATCAAGGCATCTGTTTTTGGCCTCCGAAACCCCTTCCGATCAGGCACACTTGCGGTAATCCCAGTCCTGACAGGCACTTAGCGCCGCCGGGTCAAGCCACCCCCGGACCTCACCCATCCAGACCACCGCCGCCTCGATCCCGATGAAGCCATCTTCCCCGACAACGATCCGCCGCCTGGGCCACCCCCAGATGGCCTTCGTGCGCAGCTGGGCCGAGGGGCTGGACTTGGTTGCCGCCTGGGACCGCTACCTCTACGTCGACGGCCAGGGCGACGGCCGCCGCGCGCGCGGCGAGCTGCAGCGGCTGCTCGACGAACTGCGCAGCTTGGCGCGCGCGCACGGCCGGCCGGATCTCGCCGCCCTCCTCCGCCGCGACCCCGAGGCCATCCCGGACAAGGGCATCGAGGCCCCGACGCTGGACGAGTTCGCCGCGCAGCAGCCGGCGGACTACTACACCGAGGCCGAGCTCATCGAGCTCTACCAGGAGCAGTACGGCGGGCAGAGCGGCCAAGCCGACTCCCGCAGCGCTGCGCGCCGGCGGCAGCGGCTGCGCGAGCGGCTCGTCCAGGCGATCCAGTGGCTCACGAATATCGGGGTACGGGAACCGGCCCCGGCCGACCCCGTGGCCGCCTGGCTCGACGAACGGGTGGCTGCCCGGCTGGCGGTGGTGGGCATCCGGAAGCTGGAGGAGCTCACCTTCTGGATCCGTTTGAAGGGCTTCCACTGGCACCGCGGCATCCCCAAGGTCGGACCGGAGGGCGCCGCGCGCATCGTGCGCTGGCTGCGCGAGCACGAAGCGACGCTCGGCGCCCTGCCCTCCCCTGCCCTCGTGCCGTTGTCGCAGGTCGATACCGCCGCGCTCACGCCGCCACCCCGGATCGGCATCGTCCCGCTGGAACGTTTCCGGCCGCCGTCGGAGCGCGACGGCTCACGTGGCCTCAATCGCGCGCCGCTGGACAGGTGCAAGGTCGCCGCGGCCAACGACTACGAAGCGATCCAGGCCTGGCTGCGGCTGCGCGTGCAGGGAACCCATACCTGGCGCGCCTACCGCAAGGAAGCCGAGCGCTTCCTCCTCTGGGCGGTGATGGAGCGGCGGAAGGCGCTGTCGTCGCTGGACGGGGATGACTGCGTGGCGTACCGGGACTTCCTGGCGGCACCCGGGCCGGAGTGGGTTGGGTCCCGGAACGCGCAACGGTGGTCGGAGGCCTGGCGGCCCTTCGAGGGACCTCTGTCGGTTCGGTCTCAAGCGACGGCCATGACCATCGTGCGCTCGTTGTGCGAGTGGCTGGTGCGCCGGCACTACCTGGACTCGAACCCCTGGGACGACGTGCCGGCAAGGCCGGACGCACCGTCGATGCCGCAGTTGCGAGCGCTCTCGCAGAAGCAGTGGCAGCTCGTCCAGGAGTGGATCGACGGCGAACTGGCTGAGGCGCCCTCCCCTGCCCTGCACCGGCTGAAGTTCATCTTGGACTTCGGCTACATGACCGGCATGCGTCTGGCGGAACTGGCCGCCGCCAAGCTCGGCTGGCTGCGCCACGAGCAGCTCGACGATGGCGAGTGGGCCTGGTCGATCATGGTCCTGGGCAAGCGCAACAAGTGGCGGGAGGTTCCGCTCCCGGATCCGGCACTGGATGCGCTGAGGGCGTACCTGGATATTCGGGGGCTGCGTACCGAGATATTCGACAACGACCCTGAGACACCGCTCATCGCCAAGCTGAGCCTGGACGCGCCGCTCACCACAGCCCGCATCTACGAGGTGCTGGTGACGGGGTTCGAGCGGTGCGCGGCGAATATCGCGGTACGGGATCGGCGCGCCGCGGAGAGGATTCGGGAGGCCTCGACGCACTGGCTGCGACACACCTACGGCTCGCACTCGGCGGCGCGGGGCGTGCCGCAGGACGTGCTGCAGGCGAATCTCGGGCATGAAAGCCTAGCCACCACTTCGATCTACGTGCGGGCCGAGAAGGCGCGCAAGCATCGTGCGATGCAGGTGGCCTTCCTCGCGAAGCGTTGAATCACGAGGCTGGGGCACACCGACCCATCAAGTTCGAGTCGCGTGAACGTCGGATGAAGTCGACGCTCCGGCGACTGGCTGCATCGGGTGGAAACCTGGTTTCCACCCCACGTCGTCATGCCTTGCCGAGACTCGGTGCGACAACGCTGCTGATGGCCTCGATCAGCGCCTGCACGTTGTCCCCATGCACCACACCTGGCATCAGCCGGATGGTGGCTTGGCCTCGCGCGTCCCAGTTGATCCGCCCGGCCACGGTTCCCCCAACGCGGATCTCCTGAGGCCCCTCACCGGCGGTGCGATGCTTGCCAATCAGCGCCGCAACGACCGCCGAAGCTGAGACACGCTCGGACTGCCGCAGCTTCTCGGCGCGGCGCAGCACGCCTTTGCGGTCGGTTTCCAAGGCGGCCGTGATGAGCTCCGCGTGCTTGAACTGCAACTCCAGCGGACTGCGGAAACATTGGACGACCGTTTCGGGCAGTTCCGCCACGGCGATCGCCTTGCGCACCCAGGTATGCGACAGGCCGAGCGCCTCAGCCAGGCGCCGCTGCGAGGGAAACATCTGCTCGTCCAGTGCCTTTCGGTACATCGCACCCTGTTCCCAGGCCGAAAGGTCCGCCCGCTCACGGTTCTCTCGATCCATCGCGGCGAACAGCTCCAGATCGGACATCGGCGCCGACGTGATCGCTGCCAGCACCGGCAATCCCAACTCAAGGCACGCACGGTGCCGCCGATGGCCGAACACGATTTCATAGGTGGCCGGGTCGCTGGCGGTGGGCCGAACCAGGATCGGTTGCACATTGCCGCCCGCATGCTCGACATCGGCCTTGAACCGGATGAAGTCGGGCGTCCCGAAGCTGGCTTCGTGGCGGTTTGCCCACCGGCTGGGTACGACAGACTGCGGATCCAGCTTCTTTGTGGGCAGCGATCCGTCGAACTGCTGTAGCGCATCGCGCAAGCGCGCGACCTCGCCCTCGGCCGCCAGCATCTGCCCCCGGAACGCGAGCATCTCGCCAGGGCCCGTCCTGCGCCCGGCGGGCCGCGGCATCACCGCTGGAAACCTGGTTTCCACCGCAACCGGTTCGGCCTGCTGTTCAGACGGCCCCGTAGCTGCCCCGGCCGGCGCCAGAGGCTTTGCTTCGAGCCTTTCGGTCTTCTGCTGAGGGGTCAACAGGTCTGCGGTCAGACGCGACAACCGATCACGTGTGCTCATCGAGGACTCCTGCCCGTTCTGGTTTGCCTACTGATCACCCTCATCAAGCCAAGGCGCTTCGGCTGCGCCACGTCTCGACCACGGACTCTTCGACCAGCTCCACGAACCGGTCGTAGGCATCGGCCGCCCGCTTGTAGGTCTTCGCGGCGCCGTCGTACTTCTGAACGTCGTAGACCGTGGCGAACTCTGCGGCCTTGTTGCTGGTCACCGTGGTCTTCGGGATCTCGACCGGCAGCATGTACTCGCCATAGGTGGCCGCGATCCACTGCCGAACCGCCGGTGCCGCTGCGTCGGCCTGGTCGACGCGGCTGAGCAGCACGTGCAGGAAGTCGAAGGTCTTGCGGACCCCGGCGGCTTCCTGCTTGTCGAGGTTGGCCCCCAGGTCACCCAGCAGCGACCAGAACTGGGCCGAGCTGGCGAAATCCAGCCCGCTCGGCGGCACGGGCACCACCAGGCCGTCTGCCGCCCAGAGCGCGTTGATCGTCACGTACGACAACGACGGCGGCGTGTCGATCACGATGACGTCGTACAAGTCCCGCACCGACTCCAGCCCCGCATTCAGCACGTCCCAGAAGCGGGAGTTGGGATCGCGCATCTGGCGGGCGGGCAGGGCGAACTCGGCCGAGAACAAGAAGGGTGCCGCAGCAACGAGGTCGATGCCGTCCCAGTAGGTGGAGCGGATGGCATAGCGAATGTCCGATTCGCTGCCATCGCAGAGCGGCCCGATCGTCATGTCGGCCTCGACCTCGGTCTCGGGCAGGATCCCATGCAGCGTGGTCAGCGAGCCCTGCGGATCGGTGTCGACCGCCAGCACCCGGTGGCCCCGGAGACTTAAGCCCTGCGCCAGGATCATGGCCGACGTGGTCTTCGACACGCCGCCCTTGAAGTTGCCCACCGCCACCGTGATGGCCCGCTGGCCCACCGGCCGCATCTTGGTCTGCCGGTAGGTGCGGGTCCAGCGGCGGGCGTCGCCCAGCGCAAACTCACGCTTGCCGCCACTCGGCGACAACTTGCCCGAGGGCAGGTCGCCCTTGCCCACGCGGTAGTTGACGTGAGACTTGTCGACGCCGCACAGCGTCGCCAATTGCGCCGTCGAGTAGTTGGGCGCGATCTTGCGCACCTCCGGCGCCAGCAACTTGGCGCGGATCTGCTCCACCATGCCACTGGCGCGCTCGGCCAGGGCGCCGATGCGGGACATGTCGATCGGCGTGCGCGCAGCTCCCGGCGGTGCTGTGGCGGCCGTGGAAACCAGGTTTCCAGTCAGCGCTGCAGGTGCCGGATCAAGGTCGTCTGTCGCCATGTTTCAACCATTTGCTGGAATCCGCCCAGTGTACCGAATTCCGGCGACTGGCCGAAACATGGCGAAGCCTTGGCCGCGCTTGTCAACTGTGGTGACGGTTGGGGAACTGGCGGCCGGACAGCCATCGACTGGGCATGAACGGTGGTGGATTTTGGGGAACTCAAGGGCCCACCGACGCGGCTAATAACCTATTGGCCGCCCCAAAGCGGTGCCTCATAACCCTTCGAGCCCGCCGACACCGCCAACTGGCCCCCAGATCCCCAAATCCACACGCCCAGTTCCCCAAAGTCTTCCACCGAAGCGACCCCGGTTCCCCATCTCCACCCACGCAAAACCCCAACCGCATCCACCGAGAACCCCATATCCACACCGCGGATTTACCGTAAGTCCTTGCCACGCGGGCACTTTCCGCCCCTTCAACAGCTCAAGTTCTCAAGTGTCCTATCTCAAACTCTCAAGGCGGCCTGTCGCCGCGGTATCGAGCCTCACTGTGAATTGACAAATCCACCATACGCCGACAACATGCGTACAACGCCTTCTCCACGACACGCGGCGTGAGCGACGAACACCAACCACAGGACGACGGCGAGGGCAGGGCAGAGCCTTCGCGACCAACCAGGGCTCCGGCTCGCACCGATGAGCTGGCGGCTGCGCGCTCCGAGCAATCGGTCGCCAAGGCCAACGAGGCCATCACCATTCGGCCCAAGCGCGGCACGATCACGCTTGTTTCCCGGCGCATCTACAACGCCTTCCTGTACCACGCGCAACGCGTTGGGGTCGACAACCCGACCTACACCATCCCGTTGCAGGAGCTCATCGAGGATGCGCGCTTCAACTCGCACAACACCGAGCTGCTGAAGACGCACATCCGCGACATGCAGGCCACCACGATCGAGTGGCACACCAGTTCGGGCGGCGTGCAGAAGTGGACCTCCACGCAGCTGCTGGGCGCTGTCCAGATCCAGGAGCTCGGTCGCGGCCGCCCGTGCACCATCACCTGGACGTACCCGGAGCCCATCCGCGAGCGCCTGGTCAAGCCTGCGCAGTACACCCGCGTGCTGCTCGAGCTCAGTGCCCAGATGCGCAGCTACGCCACCTCAGTGCTCTACGAGATCGGCGCGCGCTACCTCACGTCGCCCAACGGCCTGACGATGCGCGAAGACCTGCTGTGGTGGGCCTCGGTGCTAACGGGCAAGAGCAACATCACCAAGGTCGAGTACCGCGACTTCAACCGCTTCACGATCAAGCGGGCCCTGGCGGAGCTGGACACCCTCTGCGAAGACTTCCGCATGGAGCTGATCGAGCACAAGCGGGGACGCAAGGTCGAGGAACTGCAGTTCCGCGTGGTCCGCAAGACGCAGCCCTCGCTCACCGGCATGCGCGACTCCGCCCGCAACCTGTTCGATCTGTCGCTCATCGAGCGCGTCGTGGCGATCGGCTTCAAGCGCAGCGACGCCGAAGACCTCTACGCCGTCACCGACGAAGGCGTGTTGCGCGCGGCGATCGAACACGTCGAGCAGCGGATGAAGAACCCGGCACTCGAGCCCTTGAAGTCGCCGCCGGCCTACCTGCGCGATGCCCTGAAGAAGCAGTACGCCGGCGGGGCAGGGGAGGGCGCCACGGCGGAGCCCCCGCCGGCGCTGCCGCGCCCCGGCCTGAGCGAACGCCTTGAGCAGCTGCGCGAGGAATGGCGGCAACACAAGGCCACCGAGGCGCGCTCACTGTTCGCAGAGATGCCCGAGGCCGAACAGGCCGCCAAGATCGCCGCGTTCGAGGCGGAACGGCTGCCCGACATGGCCGCCCCGATCGCCAAGGCCTGGCGGCGCGACCGCACCGCCAGCCGCATTGCCGCCAGCACCTTCTACCGCTGGCTGGCCCAGCACTTGTGGCCGAGCGAGGTGTCCGACAAGGAACTGCTCGAGTTCGCCATCTCGCGCGCCAGCTGACGGCCCGTGCCTGGGGCCACGCGCACGACCCCCGCGCCCTCCTCATGAACCACCAAGCCCTCTCGTCCTTCATCTGGTCCGTAGCCGACCTGCTGCGTGGCAATTACCGCCAAAGCGAGTACGGCCGCGTCATCCTGCCCTTCACGGTGCTGCGCAGGCTGGACTGCGTGCTCGAGGCCACCAAGCCCGCCGTGCTGGCCGAGCTGGAGGCCAAAACCAAGGCCGGCCTCAACCCCGAGCCCTTCCTGCTGCGCAAGGCCGGCAACATCGGCTTCTTCAACACCAGCCCGCTCGACCTGCCCAAGCTGCTGGGCGACCAGGACCACATCCGTCAGAACCTCTACGCCTACGTGCAGGGCTTCTCGCCCGCGGCGCGCGACATCTTCGAGCGCTTCGACTTCCACACGCAGATCGAACGCCTGGCCAAGGCCAACCTGCTGTACCTGGTGGCCGAGAAATTCGCGACCATCGACCTGCACCCGCAGACGGTGGACAACGCCACCATGGGCACCGTCTTCGAGGAGCTGATCCGCAAGTTCGCCGAAATCAGCAACGAGACCGCCGGTGAGCACTTCACCCCGCGCGAGGTGATCCGCCTGATGGTGAACCTGCTGTTCATCGAGGACGACGACGTGCTGACGCCCGGCAAGGCCGTGGTGCGCACCATCTACGACCCCACGGCAGGCACCGGCGGCATGCTCAGCGTGGCGGCCGAGCACCTGCAGGCACACAACCCGCAGGCGCGCCTCACGATGTTCGGCCAGGAGCTCAACGACGAGAGCTATGCCATCTGCAAGGCCGACATGCTGATCAAGGGCCAGGAAGTAGCCAACATCGTGCCCGGCAACACGCTCAGCGACGACGGCCACGCCACACGCCGGTTCGACTACATGCTCTCCAACCCGCCCTTCGGCGTGGAGTGGAAGAAGGTCGAGAAGGCCGTGCGCGACGAGCACGAGAAGAAGGGCTTCAATGGCCGCTTCGGCCCCGGCCTGCCGCGGGTGAGCGACGGCAGCATGCTCTTCCTGCTGCACCTGGTGAGCAAGATGCGCCCGGCCGCGGAAGGGGGCAGCCGCTTCGGTATCGTGCTCAACGGCTCGCCGCTCTTCACCGGCGGCGCCGGCAGCGGCGAGAGCGAGATCCGCCGCTACGTGCTGGAGAACGACCTGGTGGAGGCCATCGTCGGCCTGCCCACCGACATGTTCTACAACACCGGCATCGCCACCTACGTGTGGATCCTCTCCAACCGCAAGCCGGCCGATCGGAAAGGGCAGGTGCAGCTCATCGACGCCAGCGGCTTCTGGCAGAAGATGCGCAAGAGCCTGGGCGCCAAGCGCCGCGAGATGAGTGACGAGCACATCGCCACCGTGACCCGCCTCTTCGGCCAGTTCACCGAGGCCGAGCTCGTGACGGTGCTGGGCGCCGACGGCCAGGCTCTGGGCGAGCCGCGGCTGGTGACGGGCACCGACGACGACCCCCAGCCGCCCGCAGGCGGCCGCCTCAAGCGCGTGCCCATCTCGCGCATCTTCAACAACCGCGACTTCGGCTACACCACCATCACCGTGGAGCGCCCGCTGCGCGACGGACACGGTCAGCCCGTGCTGGGCAGCAAGGGCAAGCTCAAGGGCAGGCCGCAGCCCGACAGCGCACTGCGCGACACCGAGAACGTGCCGCTCACCGATGACATCGGCGCCTACTTCCAGCGCGAGGTGCTGCCGCATGCGCCCGATGCCTGGATCGACGACGAGAAGAGCAGGGTGGGCTACGAGATCCCGTTCAACCGCCACTTCTACGTGTTCGAGCCGCCGCGCAGCCTGCAGGCCATCGACGAGGAGCTGAAGGTGGTGTCGGCGCGGATCGTGGGGATGTTGGGGGAGCTGGCGGAGTGAGGCTGCCCGCGTACCCGGCCTACAAGTCCAGTGGGGTCGACTGGTTGGGCAGGATTCCCGACCACTGGGGCATCTCGCAGAGCCGGCGCATGTTCGCCGTGCGGAGCGAACCGGCACTGGAAACGGACAAGGTGCTCACAGCGTCGCAGAAGTACGGTGTTCTCTACCAGTCCGACTTCGTCGCATTGGAAGGGCGACGAGTGGTTGAGGTCATCCTCGGTGTCGAGAACCTGAAGCACGTCGAGCCTGACGACTTCATCATCAGCATGCGCAGCTTCCAGGGCGGCATCGAGTGGTGTCGGCTCCGTGGCTCGACCAGTTTTCACTACGTCATGCTCAGGCCCGTGAAGAACGTGTGGCCGCCGTTTTTCGCGCATCTGCTCAAGTCATCCGTTTACATCCAGGCCCTGCGCCGGACCACAGATCTCATCCGTGACGGTCAGGAACTCCGCTTCTCGAACTTCGCGCAGGTTGACCTACCTGTCATTCCGCTCGAAGAGCAGAAGTCGATCGCCGCCTTCCTCGACCACGAAACCGCCAAGATCGATGCGCTGATCGCGGAGCAGGAGAAGCTCATCGCCCTGCTGGCCGAGAAGCGCCAGGCCACCATCTCCCACGCCGTCACCCGCGGTCTCGATCCTGATGCGCCGATGAAGGACTCTGGCGTGCCATGGATTGGGTACGTTCCGGCACATTGGGAAATCGCGCCGCTAAAGCACCTGGTATCAATCAGAAGTGGCGGCACGCCCAGCAAGGACAACGCTGACTATTGGGACGGAGCTGTTCCATGGGCTTCTGCGAAGGACCTCAAGGTTGATGTGCTGCATGACACGGCTGACCACATCACTGGACGCGCGGTTTCTGAAGGAGAAGCTGAGCTGGTGCCCGAGGGGGCAGTACTAGTCGTTGTGCGCGGAATGATCCTGGCGCGCACGTTCCCCGTGTCGCTCATTGCCACCCGGATGGCGATCAACCAAGACTTGAAGGCGGTGATAGCCGGGGGTCGGTTGAGCAGTGCTTTCCTGCCTTGGTTGTTGCGGGGAACCGCGGGTGAATCACTTCGCCGCCTAGATGAAGCCGGCCACGGAACGAAGGCGCTTCGCATGGATGCTTGGACCTCCATGCTGTTGCCAGTACCTCCACTCAGCGAGCAAGCGCAGGTAGGAGTGTTTCTCGCCGATAGGACGGCGGCCATCGATCGACTCTCGGCAGAGGCCCAGGAGTCCATTGATCTCCTACGCGAACGCCGCTCCGCCCTCATCACCGCCGCCGTCACCGGCCAGATCGACGTGCGCGACGCCGTCGCCGCCTGAGTTAAGCTCATCCGCACCATGCCCCGCGTCGCCGTTGCCGCCGCCCTGTTCACCAGGGCCCGCGAGCGGGCAGGGCGGGACGGCATGGCCCTGGCGGCACGGTTTCCGCATCTCGACGCCTGGGAAAGCGGTGCCCGCCAATCCACGCTGCGGCAGCTTCAGCAGTACGCGCAGGCCACCCACGCACCCATCGGCTACTTCTTCCTGCCGGCCCCGCCGCGGGAGACGCTGCCCATCGCCGACTTCCGCACGCTGGGCCGGGGGTTGCCGCGCGTGAGCGCCAACCTGCTGGACGTGGTGTACGCCTGCCAGAGCCGCCAGGCCTGGTACCGCGACGAAGCCTTGCTGAACGGTGACAGCCCGCTGCCCTTCGTGGGCAGCGCGCAGCTGGGCAGCGATGTGTCCGCCGTGGCACGGCGCCTCCGCGAGACGCTGGGCTTCAGCGTCGCCCAGCGGGCCGCATGCCCCACCTGGGCCGAAGCCTTGCGCCTTTTCATCACCCAGGCCGAACAGGCCGGCGTGATGGTGATGGTGAGTGGCGTGGTGATGAACAACAACACCCGCCACCTCGACCCGCGTGAGTTCCGCGGCTTTGCGATGGCCGATGAGCTGGCGCCGCTGGTGTTCATCAACGGTGCCGACAGCAAGGCGGCGCAGATGTTCACGCTGGCGCACGAACTGGCCCACCTGTGGTTGGGCCAGTCGGCGGTGTCCAACGCGCCGCCCTCCGAGGCGGCCGACCACGCCACCGAAGACTGGTGCAACCGCGTCGCGGCGGAGTTGCTGGTGCCCATGGCCGAGTTCACCGCCGCGCTGCAGCCTGGTGAGGCCCTGGCCGACAGCCTGCAGCGCCTGGCGCGCAACTTCAAAGTGAGCACGCTGGTGGTGCTGCGCCGCCTGTTCGACGCCGGCCGGCTCGACAGACCGGCGTTCTGGCAGGCCTACCGCGCCGAAGAACAGCGGCTGGCGCAGCTGGCCGCGCGCAGCACCGGCGGCGGCGACTTCTACCGCACCACCGTGGCCCGCGTGAGCCGGCGCTTTGCCCGTGCCCTGGTGGCCAACACACTGGAAGGCCGCACGCTCTACCGCGACGCCTTCCGCATGCTGGGCATCGCCAAGCCGGGCACCTTCAACGAGCTGGGGCGCAGCCTCGGGCTCTCCGCCTGAGCGAAAAGTACGGGCGCCGGCCCTTGCTGGCCCAAAAGTTCAGAGCCTGAGGATTTTCCTGGCCGGGCTCGGGGCCGTAGGCGTCGCCCGAAACTGATCGAAAAGTTTCTACAGAGGCCACTTTTGGCCATAATTCCAGCGGTCTGGCGATTTTCCCGCCCGACGCAGCCCATCCAAGCCCCTGCGAGACACGACGGCGATGACCGACCTTGGCTACGCGTGGATCCAGGCCGCGGTGGGGGCACCCGACTTCCTGGGCCCCCGGCGCGCCCGGCTCGCGCCCGTGAGCCGCATCGAGCGGCTGGCCGACGGCACGCTGCTGGTGCCGCACAAGCTGGCGCCCGAGCCCACGCTGCTGCAGCAGGCCCTGTTCGCCCTCAAGCACGAGGGCGTGCACCTGGCCCTGCTGGCCTGCGCGCTGCGCCGGCTGCCGCCGCACGAGCTGGCGGCCCAGGCGCGGGCCAGCCCCAACGGCGTGTACGTGCGCAAGCTGGGCCACCTGTGGGAGGCCCAGCACCGCCAGCGGCTGCCGGGCCTGGAGGCCTTTACCGTCGCTTCCGCCTACGCCCCGCTGTTCGACCCGCAGACCCACTTCGTGGGCCCCGAGCGGCGCGACGCGCGCTGGCGCATCGCCTTCAACGGCCTGGGCGAGCACGGCTTCTGCCCCATGGTGCGCAAGACGCCCGAGCTGATGGCGCGCATCGCGCGCGACACCCTGGGCCAGGCCCAGGCCTTTGCCAGCGAGGTGGGTCCGGCCCTGCTGGAGCGCGCCCTGACCTGGGCCTACCTGAGCGAGACCGAGGGCTCGTTCGCCATCGAAGGCGAGGCGCCCACGCACGACAAGGCCACGCGCTTTGCCGCCTTGCTGCGGCAGGCGCACGAGCAGCGCCCGCTCACCGAGGAGCTGCTGGTGCAATGGCAGAACGCGGCGCTGTCCAACCCGCTGGACCAGGCGGTGCAGTTCCGCACCCAGCAGAACCGGCTGCAGAAAGACGTGCCAGGCGCCGCCGGCGTGACCTACGTGCCGCCCGAGCCCGAGCTGGCCGCCGAGCTGATGGACGGCCTGATGCGCCTGGCCAACCAGCGCCCGGCCACGCTGGACGCGCTGGTGCACGCGGCGGTGGTGTCGTTCGCCTTCGTGTTCATCCACCCCTTCATGGACGGCAACGGGCGGCTGTCGCGGTTTCTGCTGCACCACTGCCTGGGGCAGTCGGGCCTGCTGCCGCCGCAGTTTCTGCTGCCCATCTCGGTGGCCATGAAGAAGCACGAGGCGCGGTACCTGCAGGCCCTCACGGCCTTCAGCAAGCCCGCGCGCGAGCTGTGCCGCGTGACGTGGGCGGGCGACGAGCACTACACCTACGAATGGCGGCCCGATGCCGACCCGTGGTTCCGGTATATGGACCTCACCGATGCGGCCGTCTTCACGCTGGACATGGCGGCCGCCTCGCTGGACACGCACATGCGCCAGGAGGTGGCCTTCCTGGGGCTCTTCGACGACGTCAAGCGCCACATCGACGCCCGCCACGACCTGCGCGGCAGCGACCTGGCCACGCTCATCATCACCACCTTCCAGAACGGCGGCACCTTGTCGCAGAACCGCCGCAAGCGCTTTGCCGACCGCGTGCAGCCCCACGTGCTGGACGCCGTGGAGGCCGCCGTGGCCCGGGCGATGCGAGGGGAATCCCTGGACGACGACTGAAGACTGACGCCCATCCTGGCTGACGCGCACAGAATCGGGGCCTGCACCGGGAGCTTGCGTGCCGTCACTCCACCAGGAAGTCCATTTCGAGGCCGAGATCTGCAGCCACCTGGCGGCGCAAGGTTGGCTGTACGACGAAGGCGCGGCCGGCGCCTTCGACACGGGCTCCGGCCTGTACCCGCCCGACCTGCTGGCCTGGCTGCAGGCCTCGCAGCCCGACAGCTGGCAGCGCCTGCACAAGACCCACGGCGCCCAGCTGCCGCAGGTGCTGGCCGAGCGCATCCGCAAGAGCCTCAACGAACGCGGCACGCTCGAGGTGCTGCGCCGCGGGGTGGAGATGCTGGGCCTGAAGGAGCCGCTGCAGCTGGCGCAGTTCAAGCCCTCGCTGGGCCTGAACCCGGCGATCCAGGCGCGCTACGAGGCTAACCGGCTGCGCGTGCTGCGCCAGGTGCACCACTCGCCCAACGCGCCGAAGGACGCGCTGGACCTGGTGCTGTGCCTGAACGGCGTGCCGGTGGCGACGGCCGAGCTGAAGTCGAACTTCACGCAGAGCGTGCACGACGCGGTGGACCAGTACCGTTTCGACCGCCACCCCGCGCCCAAAGGCGGCGTGGGCGAGCCGGTGCTGGGCTTCCCGGGTGGGGCGCTGGTGCACTTCGCCGTCAGCCAGAGCGAGGTGATGATGGCCACGCGGCTGGCAGGCCCGGCCACGCGCTTCTTGCCCTTCAACCGCGGCAACCAGGGGGGCGCCGGCAACGCGCCCAACCCCGAAGGCTTTGCCACGGCCTACCTGTGGGAACAGGTGTGGGCCCGCGAGAGCTGGCTCGACATCCTGCACCGCTACCTGGTGGGCCAGCGCGACGAGAAGAAGCAGCTCAAGGCGGTGATCTTCCCGCGCTACCACCAGCTCGATGCGACGCGCAAACTCGTTGCCGATGTGCTGGCCCAGGGGCCGGGCCAGCGATACCTCATCCAGCATTCGGCGGGCTCGGGCAAGACCAACTCCATCGCCTGGACGGCGCACTTCCTGGCGGACCTGCACGACGCGCAGCACCAGAAGCTCTTCGACAGCGTGCTGGTGGTGAGCGACCGCAACGTGCTGGACGCGCAGCTGCAGGAAGCCATCTTCGGCTTCGAGCGCACCACGGGCGTGGTAGCCACCATCACCAACGAGTCCGGCAGCAAGAGTGCGCAGCTGGGCCAGGCGCTGAAGGACGGCAAGAAAATCATCGTCTGCACGATCCAGACCTTTCCGTTTGCGCTCCAGGCGGTGCAGGAGCTGGCGGCCACCGAGGGCAAGCGCTTCGCCGTCATCGCCGACGAGGCACACAGTTCGCAGACGGGCGAGGCGGCGGCCAAGCTCAAGCAGCTGCTGTCGTCCGAGGACTGGGCGGACCTGCAGGATGGAGGCGAGGTGGATACCGAGGCGCTGCTGGCCGCGCAGATGGAAGCCAAGGCCTCCGGCGGCGCCGCAAAGGGCCTGACCTACATCGCGTTCACCGCCACGCCCAAGGCCAAGACGCTCGAACTGTTCGGCCGGCCAGGGCCGGATGGCTTGCCGCAGCCGTTCCATGTGTATTCCATGCGCCAAGCCATCGAGGAGGGCTTCATCCTCGACGTGCTGAAGAACTACACCAGCTACAAGCTGGCCTTCCGGCTGGCGCACGACGGCCAGGAGGTCGACGAAGCCCAGGTGGAGCGCAGCGCCGCGATGAAGGGGATCATGCAGTGGGTTCGCCTGCACCCCTACAACATCGCGCAGAAGGTGCAGGTGGTGGTGGAGCACTACCGCGAGAACGTGCAGCCGCTGCTGAACGGCAAGGCCAAGGCCATGGTGGTGGTGGCCAGCCGAAAGGAGGCGGTGCGCTGGCAGAAGGCCATGCGCGCCTACATCCAGGGCCGTCACTACCCACTGGGCGTGCTGGTGGCGTTCTCCGGCGAGGTGCACGACACCGACAGCTTCCCCGAGGCCGTGACCGAGACCAGCGCGCACCTGAACCCGGGCCTGAAGGGCCGCGACATCCGCGAGACCTTCGCCGGGCCCGACTACCACCTGCTGCTGGTGGCCAACAAGTTCCAGACCGGCTTCGACCAGCCGCTGCTGTGCGGCCTGTACGTGGACAAGATGCTGGGCGGCATCCAGGCCGTGCAGACGCTGTCGCGCCTGAACCGGGCGCACCCGGGCAAGGACACGACCTACATCCTCGACTTCGTCAACGACCCGGCCGAGGTGCTGAAGGCGTTTAAGACGTACTACGAGACGGCGGAGCTGGAGAGCGCGACCGACCCGCACCTGGTCTACGACCTGCGCGCCAAGCTGGATGCAGCCGGGCACTACGACGACTGCGAGGTGGAGCGCGTCGTGCAGGTGGAGCTGGACCCACAGGGAACGCAGAAGCAGCTGGACGCGGCCATCGCGCCCGTGGCCGACCGGCTGCTGAAACGCTACCAGGCTGCGCAGACCGAGAAGGTCAACGCCGACGCGCTGGATGACGACAAGGCGGCGAAGGCCGCCAAGGACACGCTGGACGCGCTGGTGATGTTCAAGGGCGACATGGCAGCGTACGTGCGCCTGTATGCCTTCCTGAGCCAGATCTTCGACTACGGCAACACGGCCATCGAGAAGCGCTTCGTCTTCTTCAAGCGGCTGCTGCCGCTGCTGGAGTTTGGGCGCGAGCGGGTGCGGGTGGATCTGTCCAAGGTCGTGCTGACGCACCACACTTTGAAAGATCGCGGCAAGCAGCCCATGACGTTGAATGCCGACGGCACCTACAAGCTGTCGCCCATCGATGCCGTGGGCAGCGGCACGCTGCAGGAGAAGCAGCAGGCCTACCTGAACGAGATCATCGAGAAGTTGAACGGCCTGTTCGAAGGGCAGCTGACCGACGGCGACCAGCTGGTCTACGTGAACGGCGTGCTCAAGGGCAAGTTGCTGGAGAACGAGACGCTGGTGCAGCAGGCCGCCAGCAACAGCAAGGAACAGTTCGCGAACTCGCCCGACCTGACCAAGGCCCTGATGGACGCGATCATCGATGCGTTCGATGCCCACCAGGTGATGAGTTCGCAGGCCCTGGGCTCGACCCGGGTGCAGTCGGGCTTGAGGGACATCCTGCTGGGGCCGGCGCAGCTGTACGAAGCGCTGCGGGCCAAGGGGGCTGGCCTTCCGCACCGCTAGGACGAGGCCGCAGCTGCCCCGGGTCCCTCTCTAGACGGCTAGGCTCTGCGCCGCCGCTTGCTGAAAGTATGCGAGCAGTTCGTCGCGCGAGGGCAGGCCCGAAGCCTTCGGTGTGGTGCCGTTGGGCATTGATCGGCTGACCATCAGCGCCGGTTCCGCCCAACTGGCGCCCTTTGCTCTCACTTATCGGGCTCTAGGCGATGGCTTGTGGTGTCGAACATCACCCGTAGTGACATCGCGTTCGAGGGTCTCCATCAGGCGACCCGATGGAACGGCGGCCGTCCGCCAAGGAGAGATCCCATGGCTGCACCCAAGGACACACTGTCGTACGAGCTTCGGTTCGTCTCGCTGTTCCACCCAGGTCGCGCGATCGCTGTGCCCTGTGATGAGCATGGAGAGGTGCACCTGGACGACCTGAGCGAGCGCCTCCGAAACGCGTACCTTGGGGCCAGAGCCCTGGTCGGGCGCGAGTACGCTCATCCGGCCCTGGAGCGCCGGCACTGACATCGTGCTGCACGTGGCCGGCTGCGCTCTCGCTCACTGGCCGGCCATCCAGCCGAATCCGCGGGTGCGTGATTGACTTCTTCGCATCAATCGAGCGCGAGCAGGGTGCCAGCTTAGGTAGCCATACCGCCGCAGGATAGGTAGTGGGCGCCCTGCGCCTCGCCCGTGGCGAAGCCGAAGATCACGGCATGGAATGCTCACGAGCCATCGCCTTGCGCCATCGTGTCGGCACAGCGCGCTGGGCGTGGTTCGTAAGAGCAGTGCAGGCGCTGCAATAGGCGCGGAACGCATGTTTGGCTGAGGTGATGCCGACGAACAGCAGCAGAACGCTGCTCGTGCTGACAGGCTCTTCAGCGAAGACATCCGAGTTGACCGCGAACGTGACCAGGAGCGACAGAGAGGCGATGACGGGCGCCCACAGACAGAGGAAGAGTCCGCCCAGCAGTGCCTCGAGAATCCTGTTCATGGCAAACGCTCGTCAATCGCATCCTAAGCCCAGATGCTGACATCTGGGCAGCGGCAGCGCGAGCGCGCCGGGGATGGCTTTCAGCCCGAAAGACGGACGCCGGCGCCGTCGGGGGGCGGCGTCAGCAAGGTGCCGCAGGCGCGATTTCTCCCGAGCTCCTTGGCTCGGTAGAGCTGCCCATCCGCGGCGCGCAACAGCGCCTCTGCGCTGCCGGCATCGCTCCCTCGAGTGGCACATGCACCCAGGCTCACCGTGACCTGGTCGCTGACGGTGGAATCGGCATGCGCCAACCCCAGCGACTCCACACCAGCGCGCAGCTGCTCCGCAAAGCTCAGTGCGCCTTCCAGCGGCGTTCCGGGAAGCAGGCACGCGAATTCTTCACCGCCGTAGCGCGCAACCAGATCGCCCGGTCGCTTCACGGCCTGTTTCAGAAACGAGGCCACTTGTCGCAGACAGGCATCGCCGGCCTGATGCCCATAGCGGTCGTTGTAGCGCTTGAAGAAGTCGACATCCAGCAAGATGACGCTGAGCGCGCTGCCCTCGCGCGCGGCTCGCCCCCACTCGCTGGCCAGTTGCTCGTCGAAGCTGCGTCGATTTCGCACCCCCGTGAGCCCGTCGACATACACCCACTGACGCAACAGGTCGGATTGAGCCTTCAGCGTGATGTGGGTCTTCACGCGGGCCCGAACAATCGCAGGGTTGATCGGCTTGCTGATGAAGTCCACCGCGCCGAGGGCCAGACCTTGGGTTTCAGCCGCCTCGTCGTTGTGCGCGGTGACGAAGATGACCGGAACATCGCGCGTGGCGGGCTCGGCCTTCAGGCGTCGGCAGACCTCGTGGCCGTCCATGTCCGGCATCACGACATCCAACAGGATGAGGTCGGGCAGCTTCGCTGCGGCGACCTTGAGCGCCTGCTCCCCGCTGGTGGCCATCAGCACCTGGTGGTCGGCACTGAAGGCTTGGTAGAGAGCCTGGATGTTCGCGGCCTGGTCGTCCACCACCAGCAGGCGCGGCCGGCGTGGCTCGGTGAGAAGGGCGGGATCGGCTGTCGGGTTCATGGCGGCGTGTCCCGAAGCAGTCGTCGGCAGAGCATCGCGGCCGTCTCGAACTGCAGTGATCCCACGGCGGTGTCGAGTTCGTCCAGGCGTTGATCGGCCGGATCGGGGGCCAGGGCGCGCAGGCCAGGCAGCAACTCCGTGGCCTGCATGTCGGATTGCTCAAGGAGGGCAGCCAAATGTTCCAGTTGCTGCGTCCAGGCCGCCAGGTCACGTGGCGAGTGAACAGCGTCGTGTTGGGCGGTACTTTTCGCTGCTGGGGCGGGTCGGTGTTGCAGATCCTGCGCCAGCCGGGCCAGCCCCGGCAAGGTGGCCGCCAGACGAGCGCCCACATCTGCGCACACCGAGCTGGCTTCATCCGACGGCCAGCGAGCGGCCACACGCCTTTCGGCGCCTGAAGCCTCTACAGCCAGCGCATCCAGCCCCAGCGTCGCGGCGAGGCCCTTCACGGTGTGCAACGCGCGCATGTGGGTCGCGTGTTCGGCTTCGTCCGTCGGATGTTGAAGCTCATGGGCCAGCCGGCTGAAGTCTTCCAGAGTCGTTCGCAGCATGCGCGCGTACACGTCGAGCTTCCCGCCCATGCGGTGCAGGGCTGGCGCAAGAGCCACACCAAGCGTCTCGGCCGTCGCCGTCGCGGCAGGCGGCAGTTGCTCCGGCCGTCCGTTGGCCTTGACGCCTTCTGGGCCCGCCGCCAGAGGAGGGCGCCCGGCAAGGCGCCGGAGCAGCGAGACCAAGGGGTCCAGATCGAATGGTTTGCCGATATGGTCGTTCATGCCCGCGGCAAGGCAAGCTTCTCGGTCGCTCGCCAAGGCGTTCGCGGTCATCGCCACGATCGGGATCTCGGCTTTGCCCAACTCCTGGCGGATCCGGGCCGTGGCCATGAAGCCGTCCATCACCGGCATCTGTAGGTCCATAAGGACGACGTCGAACGGTGGCTCGGCGGTTGCCACGGCGTCCACGGCTTCTAGGCCGTTGCGGGCGACATGGACCACGGCCCCTTCGGCCCCGAGCAGCTCGCAGGCGACCTGCTGGTTGTTGAGGTTGTCCTCCGCCAGCAGCAGCCGCATGTCCAGAAGGCGCGGGACGCCCAACGATCGGGGCTCGATCAGCCCAGCCGAGGCATCCTGCACGCCGCGCTCTTGCCGTGCGGTAACCACGGCATCCAGAAGCATCGACGCCGTGACCGGTTTCACTAGGTAGCCGTCGAGCAGGGACTGCTCCCGAGCACTGCGCTCCTCCAGCTTCTCGCGGGCCTGGGCGCTGACCATCACCACCAAGGGCGTACGGTCGACCAGCCCGTCGTGGCGGATGCGCTGGGCCGTCTCGAGCCCGTCCAGCCCCGGCATCTGCCAGTCCAGCAGGACCACGTCGTAGCGTTCACCCGCGAGCTTTCGGGCCTCCAGCCGCTCCAGCGCCGACAGGCCGCTGTCCGCCACGTCGGCTTGCCAGCCCAGGCTCTCGGCCATGTGGTGCAGCAACTCGCGCGACGTCGGGTTGTCGTCCACCACCAGTGCGCGCAGCGCGGCAGGTGCACCGGCTGGTGCCTCATCCGTTTCGTCGCTCACCGGCAGGGTCACCGTGAAGTGGAAGCTGCTGCCCTGGCCGGGCGCACTGTCCAGCTGTAGTTCGCCGCCCATCATCGCCACGAGGCGCTGGCTGATGGCCAGCCCCAGCCCGGTGCCGCCGAAGCGTCGGGTGGTGCTGGCCTCCGCCTGGGTGAAGCCACTGAAGATGCGGGCCTGGTTCTCGGGCGCAATGCCGATGCCGGTGTCGCGCACGCTCACGCGAAACGTCACGTCCCGGCCGTGGCGCTGCAACACCTTGGCGGAGATCACCACCTCGCCTTGTTCGGTGAACTTGATGGCATTGCCGCCGAGGTTGATGAGCACCTGCTGCAGCCGCATCGCGTCGCCCACCAAGCTGCGAGGCATCGTGCTGTCGATGTCGAACAGCAACTCCACCGGCTTCGGGCCCACGTTCGTGGACAGAATCACCCCCAGGTCGCGCAGGAGTTGGTCCACGCGGAAGGGTTGCGGATCCAGGGTCATCTTGCCAGCCTCGACCTTGCTGAAGTCGAGGATGTCGTTCAAGAGTCCCAGCAGCGAGCGTGCAGCGCCTTCGGTCTTGGCAGCGTAGTCCGCCTGGCGGGCGCTCAGGTCGGTGCGGCGCAGCAAGGTCAGCATGCCCAGGATGGCATTCATGGGCGTGCGGATCTCGTGGCTCATGTTGGCCAGGAACTGGCTTTTGGCAAGCGAGGCCTTCTGGGCGGCCTCGGTGGCCTGCACGAGTTCGGTGATGTCGATCCGGAAGCCGACGATGTGGCCATCCGGCATTTTTCGTTCGACCACGCGAAGCGTCCGGCCGTCGCTCAGCCTTTGCACGAGCGAGGTACTTCCCGAAAGATGGGCGGCCATGCGTTCGGCCACCCAGGCGTCCACGCGGCCGATCGCGTCGGGGTAGTCGCCTGCTTCGGCGCCGGCCCGAACGAGGTCTTCGAATCGAACGCCGGGCACCATGAGATGGGCCAAGCGGGGGTAGATCTCGCGGTACTTGTCATTGCAGAGCAGGAGCCTGTCGTGCGGGTCGTAGAGCACAAAGGCTTCGTCGATGGCGTCGATGGCCCCGCGCAACAGGTTGGCGCTGCGCTGCACCTCAGCCTCGGCTGCCTTGCGCTCGCTCAGGTTGGTGTAGGTGGTGACAAAGCCTCCGCCCGGCATGGGCGCGCCGCAGACCTCGAGCGGTATGCCGTTCGGGCGTAGGCGTTCGAATCGATGCAATCCTGCGGGTTGACGGGCGCGGTCGACGATCTGCCTCACCGTGGCCTCGGTGTCGCCGTCGCCGTACTCGCCGCGCCGGGCATTGAAGCGGATGATGTCCTCGAAGTGCACCACTGGCGCAGCGAACAGCGAGTCGGGAAACTCGAGCAGGCGGCGGAACTCCCGGTTGGCGGCCACCAGCCTAAGCTGCCCGTCGAAGACACTGAGGCCGCACGGCAGGTTCTCGATGACGCTGGTGACCAGATCGTTCTTGGCCTGGAGTTCGTCTTCGAGTGCGCGCCGTGCAGTGATGTCCTGGAAGGCGCCCAGGAGACGAACCGCCTGGCCGTCGACGAACTCCGCCTCGCCTACGGCGCGAACCCAGATGCGGCGGCCCGTCGCGGTGACGAGCGGCAGCTCGAGGTCCCAGCCCTTGCCAGTGGCCAGCCCCTCGGCCACGGCGCGATCGATCAGTTCACGCGACTCGGGTGGGTAGTAGCCGACAGCTTCTGCCAGAGTCGGCCGATGACCCGCGGGCAGATCGTGGATGCGGCAGGTTTCGTCGGTCCAGGTCAGTTCCTGTGTGGCCACGTCGAGCTCCCAGCCACCGACGCCACCGATCCGCCCGGTCTGGCTCAGCAATGTCTCCTTGGCGTGCAGCGCGGCCTCGGCGAGCTTGCGCTCGGTGATGTCCATGTGGGTACCGGCCATCCAAAGGGGCCGCCCGTCTGCCGAGCGGCTGAACAGCTTGCCCCGGGCTAGCAGCCAAACCCAGTGCCCGTTGGCATGGCGCACGCGCAACTCGCACTCGTAGGACGGCTTCAGTCTGTCGAAGTGCTGCTTCAGCGCCAGGCCCGAGCGTCGGAGGTCGTCCGGGTGCGAGAGGTCCACCCAATCCTTCATCGTCGTGCGGCCGACCTCGGCGGGCGTGCGCCCCATCATCTGCGCCCAACGATCGTTCAGGATGAGTTCGCCGGTCTCGACGTTCCACTCCCAGGTACCAACTTGCGTGCCCTCGATGATGTTCTGCAGCCCTTGACGCTCCCGCGCCAGGCTTTGTTCAGCCGCCTTGCGCTCAGTGATGTCCAGCTCGATGGCCATGAAGCCGGTGAGTACCCCCTGTGCGTCGTGCAGCGGCTGCACGTCGAGGTCCAGCCAGTACACGTGGCCATGTTTCCCTCGGTTGAGGATCTCGCCCCGGAACGGCTGGCCGGCGCCGAGCGCTGAGCGCAGAGCTTGTACGGTCGCCGGATCCGTGCCCTCGAACTGAAGCAACGAGCCCGGTGATCGCCCGACCACCTCAGCGGACGTGTATCCCGTGATTCGCTCAAAGCCCTCGTTCACCCAGGAGATGCGGCGTTGCAGGTCGGTGATCACCACGGCGTTGCTGGTGCGCTGCGCCACGAGTGCCAGGCGCTCGAGGTCTGCGGTCATGGCACGCGCCAAGGTCTCGGCTCGATCGCGGCTGGTCACTTGCTGGCGCATCAGGGCAGCGAGCAGGACGCTGGCGAAGACCCCGCCGACGCCCAACAGGAGGGCGTGGTTGCTGCTGTAGGCCGCTTCGAAGCGTGGGGTGCTGGTCACGCGCATCGTGAGCAGACGGCCGGGCACGTTGACCGTGGTCACGACGTCGAACCTGGCGGCGGCCGAACCTCCAGTCACCGGCGTGGTACCTCGGTTTGCTGACGAACTGAACATCTGCGGACCATGGGTAGTCCCGCTGGCCGTATCAAAGAGCTCCACATGGGCCTGTCCGGCAGAGACTTCGCCAAGGCCGGCCAGAAGCTCGGAGATGACGATGGGCGCGTAAAGCAGCCCTCGCAACCGACCTTGTGCGTCGCGCCGCGAGCCCTGTGTAGTATCGTGAAAGACTGGAACGACCAGCAGCACGCCGGCGCTTTGAGTCCGGTCCTGCACCAGGTTGACGATGCCGCTGGTCGTAGCTTCGCCCGACGCCGCTGCTTCCAGCGCAGCCTGGCGCCGCGTCGGCTCTGAGGCCAGGTCCAGCCCCAGGGCGCCCTCGTTGTTCTGGGCGGGCTCTAGGAACTTGATGATGAAGTGGGCTTCGTCGTGGTTGGTGTCCAGTTGCTTGAGCGCGAAGTCGGGCGCTCCGTCGGCTCGTTCGGCGGCGATGAAGGCCTGCAGGTCGGCACGCTCAACCCGTTCGATGAAGCCGAAGCCTCGGACCCCCGGGAACTCGGTAGGCAGGTTGCGGGACGCCACATAGGCCCGAAACTGCGAGCGCCGAACCGAAGGGTGGGTTGCGTACACACCCCGGGCACCATGGAGGCCGTAGACGGGTTTGTGAAAGCGGGCGCGTACCTCTTCGACCTCTCGTTCAACCAGGCGCTGGAAGCTCGCGGAGGCCTCGGCCTGATTGAGAAGCCAGAGCCAAGTCGAGCCGACGGCAGAAGCCACCGACCCAGCGATCAACACGGCGATAGCCAGGCCCCAACCGCGCACACCGCTGGTGAGCAGCATTACCTTGGCTAGCTGGAGGCGCCGCAGCGCAAAGCGGTACATGAGCGTTCCGGTCCGGCGGTTTCCTCTGGGGCGAGAAGCGCAGCCACTCGTTCATGTCCATATCGGCGCCAACTTGTGGACTCTGAAGCATGGCCTTCGGGTCCCGTGGCGACGGGGTCTTGAGAAGGATGGCGCGGTTCAGACCTTGATGCCAGAGCATTCGGCAGACTTTCGCGGCACATGGCTTCATTTAGGGCGGATGCTTCCGAAAACGCGGCAGATCCTTGGACCTGGGAGCAACGCGTGTCCGCCCATTCAATGTCCCCTAGCACTGGCGCTACTGGCCTCGGCATGAGCAGCGGTCCTGATTCATTGTTCAAGCACCACGGCGTCATGGCGCCGGGCATTCGCCTGTTCCGGCGCATCGGCTTCCCGGCAAAGTCGGCCTGGGTGTCCCTCGCGTTCTTGGTGCCCATCCTGCTGCTGGCCGTCTCGCTGTGGCTTAGTGCGAAGCAGACGATCGACTTTTCGGCGAAGGAGCGGCTGGGCGTGCAATATGCCCGCGCGTTGATGCCGCTGCTGGATGCGGCCCAGAACCGGCGCCGTGCCGCCACGGCCAAGGCGCCAGACCTGGCAGATGCGCAACAGCGGGTTGCTCGCGCCTTGGAAGCGGTGGAGGCTGAGCAGCGTGAGCTGGGAGCGGCTCTGGGGACAACATCCGATTGGGAGCGGCTGCGCCGCATGCAGTCCGATCTGTCATCGCAGCCGCTTAGGGGCGATGCCTCGACCACGTTTGCGGCTCATACCGCCTTCGTGGATGCCGCGCTGGCCTTGCTGAACCAGGTGGCGGACGGATCGAACCTGACCTTGGATCCCGAGGTCAACACCTACTACCTGATGGATGGGGCTGTGTTCAAGAAGCCGTTGCTCATCGAGCAGATGGGCAAACTGCGCGGCATGGGCAATGCCGTTCTGCGCAGCGGCCAGAAGACCGCCTCCCAGCACGACGCGCTCACGGAAGCCAACGCCTTCGCCGTTGCGCACCAGGCCGGCGCGGAGACGGCTCTCAAGCGCGCCATGGCGGCCGATCCGAAGCTGGCGAAGGAGCTCGATCTTCAGTCCGGCAATGCGGCGAGTGCTGCCTTTCTGGCCATGGCGAGGCAGCAGGTGCTTGGCGATACCTTGCAGGGCGAGCCCGGGGCTTATCTCACGGCGGCCAACGAGGCCATCGCCCAGCAGTACCGGAGCATCGACGCGAGCCTTCGCGTGCTGGACCAGCGGCTCGAGTCCCGCGTGGCCAGCTTGACCCGTGCACTGTGGCTACAGGTCGGGATCGCGATCGTCGGCGTGGGGGTCGCCATTTACTTGCTGGTTGCGTTCTACCGCGTCACCCAGGGGGGCATCAACGAGGTCGCTCGCCAGCTCGAGCACATCGCCCGGGGCGACCTGACCTTGAATCCCAAGCCTTGGGGGCGCGACGAGGTTGCGCAGCTGATGAACACGTTGGCCGACACGCTGGAGAGCCTGCGCCGCATGGTCGGCGAGGTCCGAGCCGGCGCAGGTGAGATCCAGACGGCCAGCCAGGAGGTTGCGGCCGCATCGCTGGATCTGTCGCGCCGTACCGAGGACACGGCGTCGCACCTCCAGCGCACCTCGGCGGCGATGGCTCAGATTGGCAGCACAGTGCAGCAGACCACTCAGACTGCCGCCGGTGCAGCGACGTTGGTGGACGGCAATGCCGAAGTCGCCACGCGAGGCGGCGCGGAGGTGAGTCACGTCGTGCAGACGATGGCAGACATCCGCGAGTCCTCCGGCCGCATCGCCGAAATCATCGGCACGATCGATGGCATCGCGTTCCAGACCAATATTCTGGCCCTAAACGCAGCCGTGGAAGCAGCCCGAGCGGGCGAGGCTGGTCGTGGCTTCGCGGTGGTGGCTTCCGAGGTTCGGGCCCTTGCTCAGCGTTCCGCCGGGGCCGCCAAGGAGATCAAGGCCCTGATTGGTACCAGCGTGGAACAGGTGCAAGCAGGCTCGCAGGTCGTCGAACAGGCGGGCAGCACCATGCGTCAGATCGTGGACAACGCCACGCGAGTCAAGTCGCTGATCGGGGAAATCAGCAGCGCGACCAGAGAGCAAACCGCGGGGGTGGGCGATGTCGCGCAGTCGGTGGAGCGGCTGGACGCCATGACCCAGCAGAACGCTGCGCTGGTGGAGCAGACCGCGGCCGCGGCAGCCTCGCTGGAGGAGAGCGCGCGCCGTCTGAACGAGGCGATGGCGTCGTTCCGGGTCGTCTGACGGACGCCGCCAACCGGCACTTGAGGTTGCACGCAACCCACGGCCCTCACGGGAGCCAGTCGCTGGCCGAGACACTCCCTCGGGCAAGCATCGCAGTGTCACAATGTGAGCGGGAGGCAAGACTCGGCACGGGCTCCATGTGCGGGGCAAGCGTGTCACAACGAGGGTGTGTATGCCTGAGCTGCCCGAGGCCCTGCGCTGGCTTGGTCCATTGGCTGGACACGGCGTCGTCGTGACAGACGCGTGCGGCCGAACCGTCTGGGTCAACAAGTTCTTCAGTCGGAGCACGGGCTACAGCCTCGACGACCTCCGCGGCCTGGCACCGGGGGCTGTCCTTCAATGCCCCGGCACGGATCCCGAGGCCCGCCAAAAGCTCGGCCTCGCCGTGCGCGGGGGCCAGACGTGCGAGCCGATCGAAATCCTCAACCGCACCAAGGAGGGCCACCCCCTGTGGCTGCTGCTGGACGTCGTGCCGGTGCGCGACGGCGAGGGCCGCCTGACGCATTTCTATTCGATCCAGACCGACGTTACCGAGCGACGGCTGGCCGAAGAGGGTTGGCGCGGCCGCGTCGACCTGCTTCGGGACCTCGGCGTTCTCGGGTTCTGGCAGCGCAAGGTGGCCAGCGGTGAGGCGGACTGGGACGGCGTCTGTCGGCAGATCTGGGGCTTGGCTGCTGACGAGCCGGCGCCGTCCTTGGATGCGGCCTACCTGAGACTGACGCCTGAAAGTCGGTCGGCCCTTCGAGCCTACAAGAGCGGCCTCGATGAAGGCGCAGCCCGGGGCGAAGTCGAATACACGCTGAACACCACCAATGGGACGCGGCATGTGCGGTCACTGTGGCATCGCCGTGGTGACATCCGAACCGGTGTCATGCTCGACCTGACCTCCCAGCATCAGCTGGACTCCGCCAACGAACGCCTACTGCAGACCTTGAACATGGCTGCGCCCGCGGCCAACCTGGTTTTCTGGCGCCATCGTGTGAGCACAGGTGTCGTGCATTGGCTGCCCGAGGTGAGTCATCCCTTGGGCTTCGATGGCCAAGAAATCTGTGATGCCGACCGGTCCCTGGCGTGCGTGCTGCCTGAGGACCGTGCGGCTGTTGCAGCAGCTCGAGAGAGTGCGCTGAGGCAGGACGGCGTCATCGAGCTGGAGTACCGCGCCCGCGACCGCAGTGGCCGTGTTCGCCATCTGTTGACGCGCCGAATCGGCCTACCGGGAGCGGGTGGCGAGGATGCGGAAATCATTGGTGTGGTCGTCGACGTGACCACACAACGCGAGCGAGAGCTGGCGCTACGCCGCCAAGACGCACTCCAGAGCCTCGCCCTGCGTGCCTTGCGCGCCGGGACCTTCAGGCTTGACCTCGTGCGCGGCGAGTTTGAGTTCGACAGCGCGATGTGGGCCTTGTACCGCCTGACCGGGCCGGTGCGGCGCCTGAAGGAAGAGCAGTGGCTGCAGTTGATCGACGAATCCGATCAGGCGCGGATGAGAGCACACCTTGCTCGGCTGAAGATGTTGCCGAACGCTGCGCAGGCCATTCGCTTTCGCGTGAACACCGGCGACAGCAGCCCGCTCTGGCTGGAAGCCGAGCGCGTCGTGGAGTACGACAGTCGAGGCCAGGTGGTGGCGCTGGTGGGAACGCACCGCGATGTCACGGCAGACGTCGCGGCAGCAGAACATGCCCGTAAGCTGGCGGATGCCCAGCTGGTGGCAAGAACCCGCGCAGAGTTTCTGGCCACGCTGGCGCATGAGCTGAGGTCTCCGCTGGGGGCGGTGATGGGTTTTGCCCAGCTTCTGCAGCTTGAACGTGACGGCCAAAGCCTCGACACACGCGTGGCGAGCGCAGCGGCCCACATCCGCAATGCCGGCGAGATGATGCTGAGCTTGCTCGACGACCTGCGCGATTTGTCTGCCGCCGATGCTGGCGCCTTGACGTGTGAGCCCGAGAGCCTGGATGCAGCAGAGCTGCTGCACGAAGCGGCAACGTGGCTGAGCCAGAGCCACGGGGCTGCGGCTGCCGCCCGCCTGCAGATACATCCCGCGGAAGGCATCGTGCTGCTATGGGCTGATCGGATACGCACTCGCCAGATTCTGTTGAACCTGATCACCAATGCGCTCAAGTACAGCGATGGTGTCGTCCATCTGCATGCACTGGTGCAGGCTTCAAGAGTCTGCCTGGCCGTCCAGGATGCGGGCCCGGGGCTGACTCCGGCCGACGTGGCGCGTGCATTTCAGCCCTTTGAACGCCTGGGTCGTCAAGGAAAGGATCAATTCGGCAGCGGGCTGGGATTGCCACTTTGCCAGCGCCTTGCCCGCATGATGGCCGGTGAAATCGAGGTGGACAGTGCGCCCGGCCGTGGCTCCACGTTCACGCTGGTGTTGCCTGCGGCGCAGCGAGCACACGACGCACCATGAAGGCTGCCGATTTGCCACCAGAAGAGCCATTGCGTCTGCAGCGACTGGCCGATCTGGCCATCCTCGACACACCACCCGAGCGCGGCTTTGATGCACTGACCCGAGCGGCGCGCCTCTTCACAGGCTGGCCGATCGCCCTGGTGAGCCTGATCGACGAACGGCGGCAGTGGTTCAAGTCGCGAGATGGGCTCCGTGTGATGCAGACACCGCGCGAACACTCCTTTTGCGCACATGCCTTGCTGAGCGATGAAATGTTCGAGGTTCCCGATGCACTGGCGGATGAGCGCTTCGCGGACAACCCACTCGTGACCGGTGAGCCTTTCATCAGAGCTTACGCGGGCCAACCGGTGGGCGTGCAGGGCGTCCGCTTGGGGACGCTTTGCCTCATCCATCGCGAGCCCAAGCGACTGACGGAAGAACAGAGGGATTTCCTTCGATGCTCGGCCATCGCTGTGTCGTCGCTCCTGGAGGAGCGGTTGACTCGAGCGCACGGGACACTCCAGCAGCGGCGCCTGGCCGACTTCAGCGCGGCGTCAGGTCACTGGCTGTGGGAGGTGAGTGCCGAACTCCAGGTAACCTGGCTCTCCGATTCGTTCGAATCGAGCACGGGGCTGCTCCCCACGGCGCTTGTCGGCCATACCTTGTTCGATGGAGAGCTGGTCGACACCCACGGCAGGCCCGTTCGCCCCCCAATCAGCCTGCATGAGCTTTGTCGTCAGGGCAGCCCTTTCAGTCGCGTCATCTTGAAGGTCGACCTCGGCGGAAAGGAGCGCTGGTTTTCGCTCTCGGCCGTGCCTGTTCTGGAGCGTGGAGTCCAGTTGTCGGGCTGGCGCGGAAGTGCGCGCGACGTGACGGAACTGATCCTCGCCGAACAGGCGCGTGACAGCGAGACTCATCGATTGCGGACGCTCGTAAACCTGGTCCCTGGTTCGCTCTATCAGTTCAAGGTGGATCGACAGGGTGTTGCTTCGTTCCCGTTTGCAACGCCGGGGCTGGAGTCCTTGCTGGGTGTGTCCCTGGCCGAGGTCGCCGTGGATGCGGCAGAACTCTTAGGGCGCATTCACCCGGCCGATCGCGGGCGTGTGCAGCAAAGCATCGAGCGATCTCGTCAGCTTCTGGAGCCTTGGCGAGAGGGATTCCGGATCTCGCTGCCGACGGGGCAGGAACGACACCTGTCGGCGCACTCCATGCCGCAGGCAGACGAAGAGGGCGCCGTCGTCTGGCATGGCTTGGTCACGGATGAGACGGAGCAGGTGGCGAATAGACTGAATCGAGACCGGCTGCAGAGGGAGCGCGACCACGCCTTGCGGGAGAGCCGAGCGAGATCCGAAGCCCTGTCGCGCGTAAGCCATGAACTCCGTACGCCCCTCAACGCGATCCTGGGATTCACGCAGCTCATGCAGCACAGCTTGCGTCAAGGTGCGATCTCTGCGGAGACCTGGGGGCCCTGGCTGCAGCACCTGCATCGCGCCGCCACGCACCTGCTGGGCGTGACAGACAGTGTGCTGGATCAGGCCTCGTTGCAGGAGCGCCGATTTGCGGTCGACCTGCAGCCGTTGGACTCGGCAGAGATTGCCCGCCAGGCAATGGAGCTGATCAGGCCACAGGCTGAGGCTCGGGGCCTCAGGTTGGAGTACGCGAACTGCGAAACGAGCGGAGGCGATTTAGGTCAACCCGAGGTACGTGTCGTCGCCGACAAGCGTGCTTTGAGGCAGGTTTTTCTGAACCTGCTGTCGAACGCCAGCAAGTACACCCCACCCGGTGGACGAATCCGACTGTCATGCAATGAAGCCGGTAGGTTCTGGCGATGGGAAGTGAGCGATGACGGACCGGGTATATTGCCGGAACTTCAGGCGCAGCTGTTCCACCCGTTTGAGCGAGGCTCCCAGCGAACGGGCGGCGAGGACGGCACAGGCCTTGGGCTGATCATCAGCAGGAAACTGATGCAATCCATGCGCGGTACGCTGACTTTGCAGTCGTGCATGGGTGAAGGTGCAACCTTCTCCCTGGAGTTGCCACGTGCTGAGGCCGAAAGCAACGACGCCATGGGGCAGCAGGCTTCGACGAGCCTCTTCGGGGGACTTGAGGAACCGCGCGGTGGGGCTGCCCTGGTCTTGCCGGACGCGCTGCTGCTGTACGTTGAAGACGATCCGGTCAACGGTCTGCTGATGCAGGAGTTCGTCGCACGCACGCCCAGACTCAGGCTGCACATCGCGGCCACGGTTTCCGAGGGGCTGGAAGCGGCTCTCAGATTGAGCCCCGATCTCATTCTTCTGGATATGCATCTGCCCGATGGCACAGGCGCCGACTTTCTGGAGAAGCTGCGCAAGACTGTGCGTCGCGAACTGCCCAGGATCGTGATCCTGAGCGCGGACGCAATGGCAGACCGAGGGGAAACGATCAAGGCCCTGAAGGTGCATGACTATTGGACGAAGCCACTGGACTTTGGCTTCCTGAAGAGGCGGTTGCTGGACGTCCTGTCCTAGCCAAGGCGCCCGTGTCAGGGCTGCTCGAGATTCAGCGGTTGCCTTGGTGGCGTCGCCATCGGCTGCTGCCAAGCCAGAGGAATCGGCTACCCCTGAGGGCCGCGCTCGCCTGGCTGGGGATCCATCGAATCCACAGGCCGTGTCAAGTCTTGCCGCGCGTACCACGCTGCTGCATGAACACGCGATTCCAGCCCCAGCTTGCGCAACAGATTCTGCACGTGGATCTTGACGGTCGCTTCCGCGATGCCCAGGCGCCGTGCAATGAGCTTGTTGCTGCAGCCCTCGGCCACCAGTTCCAAGGTCTCGCGCTCGCGCGTCGACAACTGGGCCAAAGCGTCATTCCGTGCCGTATTCGGGGCCAACCCGGCTCGATCTCTGTTCAAGGGTCCGGACCCGGCCGGTGGAGCCAAACCCGGGGCCGCACCGCCGGCCGCCAGTTTCAGGGCCACCGGCGCGCTCAGGCTGGCGCTGCCACTCAGAGCTGACACGATGGCATCACCGACTTCGTCGATCTCGGCGGTCTTGAGCAGGTAGCCCGCGGCGCCGCGCGACAGCGCGGCGACGATGTCCGCGCGGTCCTCGCTCATGGTGAGCATCAGCACCCGCAGGCGGGGCGCCGTGCGCAGCAGGGCCGGCAAGGCATCCACCCCCGACACGCCCGGCAGGTGGTTGTCGAGCAACAGCACATCCGGGCGCAGACGCTCGACGACGCCTTGGGCCTCGCCCGCGTCACCCGCCTCGGCCACGACCTCGAAGCGACCGTCGGCATCCAGGAGCGACACGAGCCCGCGGCGGAAGAGCGT
>JACCDS012242379.1_pt1 | contig 54905 bp, 38 predicted proteins | sample 7446441 | NCBI WGS metagenome assembly JACCDS01 (sample SAMN15323445, study PRJNA562643) | freshwater metagenome | isolation source: river surface water | place: USA:Blue River Watershed | collected 2017-08-17 | reverse complement strand
GTAGTACTCTTGAGCCTAACACTCAAGTAGGACTTATTGACACGATTCAATTGTACTTAAACAAACAACAATTAATTGCTACTAAAACTACTATTGCATCTAAATCAACAAATGTTTTATCTCAAAAAGCAATTTTTATAGAACAACTCAAAACTACTCTGATTGAACAAAAAAGAATCCAAAATATGTTTGCAGAAAATGCAGCAACCCAACGCCAAGTCGACGAAATTAATGGAAAAGTAAATGTGCTAAATGAACAAATTAAAAGTGTTAACACACAAGACGCACCCATTAGTAATGAAGTAAAATCAATTGACATCCAAATTAAAAAAATAAACGATCAAATTGAAAAAAGCAAAATTATTAACCCCATCAAAGGAACTGTTTTAGCAAAATACACGGAACCTAATGAGGTGACAAGCTTTGGAAAACCTTTATATAAAATTGCTGATATTTCTGAGATGACTTTACGTGTATTTATTAGCGAAAAACAATTAAACCAAATCAAAGTAGGACAAAAAGTACCGGTTAGAATTGATAGCCAAGAAGGTATGAAATCGGCTCCGGGAACTGTTTCTTGGATAGCATCTTCGGCTGAGTTTACTCCAAAAATCATTCAAACCAAAGAAGAACGTGCCAATTTAGTTTATGCTGTAAAAGTGAGAGTAAAAAATGATGGCAGTTTAAAAATTGGGATGCCAGCCGAAATGTGGATCAAATAAAATGAGTATTACTGTTCACAACATATCAAAATCATATAAAGACTTCAAGGCCATAGAAGCCATATCTTTTGAAGTAAAAACAGGTGAATTGTTTGGGCTAATTGGACCTGATGGCGCTGGTAAAACTACACTATTTAGAATTCTAACTACTCTTCTACTCCCTAACGAGGGAACTGCAATGGTTGCTGGATTTGACATCGTGAAAGAGTATAAATCCATTCGCAATTCAGTGGGATATATGCCGGGCAAATTTTCGTTATACCAAGATTTATCTGTGGAAGAAAATCTTCATTTTTTTGCTACTATTTTTGGAACTACTATTGAAGAAAATTACGATTTAATTCGGGATATTTATGTCCAAATTGAGCCTTTCAAAAAGCGAAGAGCTGGTGCACTTTCGGGCGGAATGAAACAAAAATTAGCATTATGCTGTGCCTTAATTCACAAACCTAAAGTATTGTTCTTGGATGAACCCACTACAGGCGTGGATCCCGTTTCTCGAAAAGAATTTTGGGAAATGCTGAAACGCTTGCAGCAAAAGGGAATTACAATATTAGTTTCTACTCCTTACATGGATGAAGCGGCATTGTGCGACCGAATTGCCCTGATTCAAAAAGGGAAGATTTTTGAAATTGATAGCCCCAAAAATATTATTTCCAATTATCCAAAACCCATTTATGCCGTTACTGCTAGAAATACTCATCAATTATTAAACGACCTGAAAGCGTATCCAAGCCAGTATAGTGTATTTGCTTTTGGTGAATTCATCCATTATATTGACCAAAATAGTGATTTTAACAGCCAAGAATTACGGTATTATTTGGAAAGTAAAAACCATACTGAATTAGATATTCATACTTCTATCCCCACAATTGAGGATGTTTTTATGGATTTAACCACATTAGAAAACTAAATTTTGGAACAGTCAACCATCATATCAGTAAGCAATCTTACCAAATCTTTCGGAGATTTTACTGCGGTAAACAATATTTCTTTTGAAGTGGCTAAGGGAGAAATTTTTGGTTTTTTAGGCGCAAATGGCGCTGGAAAAACAACAGCAATGAAAATGCTAATTGGAATTTCCAAACCTAGTTCAGGAGAAGCAATAGTAGCTGGGTATAATATTGATAATCAATCTGAAATGGTAAAGAAAAATATCGGCTACATGAGTCAAAAATTCTCTTTGTATGACGATTTAACCATCAAAGAAAACATTACCTTTTTTGGAGGAATTTATGGCCTGAGCCGAAAACAAATTAAAGAAAAAACGGCAGTATTAATCGCTGAATTAAAATTGGAAGAAGTAGAAAATCAATTAGTTGGCGCATTGCCTTTGGGCTGGAAACAAAAATTATCTTTTTCAGTAGCCTTATTACACGAACCTAAAATTGTTTTTTTAGATGAGCCTACAGGTGGTGTTGACCCCATTACCCGAAGACAATTTTGGGAAATGATATATGCCCAATCTAATAAAGGAACTACACTATTTGTCACCACACATTATATGGACGAAGCAGAATATTGTGACCGTGTTTCAATTATGGTCGAGGGAAAAATCGATGCACTGGATTCTCCAAAAAATTTAAAAAAACAATATAATGCCACTTCTATGAATGAAGTATTTTTAAAATTAGCAAGAAACATTGAATAATATTTAAAAACTAAACATGAAACGATTTATAGGTTTTGTAACCAAAGAATTCTATCACATTTTTAGAGATAAACGCACAATGTTTATTCTGTTTGGAATGCCCATTGCTCAAATTATGTTGTTTGGTTTTGCTATTACTAATGAAATTAATAATGCTAATATTGCCATTTTAGACCAATCAAAAGATGCTGAAACTCAAAAAATAATTAATACAATAAATGCATCTAAGTATTTTGATAGTATGCAAGAAATCAGCCATGAAAGCGAGATAGAAAATGTATTTAAAAAAGGTAAAGTAAAAGCAGTTCTGGTTTTTGAAAAAGATTTTATCAAAAATCTAGAAACCAAAAAACAAGCTAAAGTACAAGTAATTACTGATGCCACCGACCCTAATATTGCCAATACGATTACCAATTATGTCAATGCAATTTTGCAAAATTACACCCAGCAATTAAATCAAGAGGAATCGACTGCTTATTTTATTCAGACACAAACACAATTGTATTACAATCCCGAATTAAAGAGTGTATTTAATTTTGTTCCGGGAGTCATGACCGTTATATTAATGTTGGTTTCGGCTATGATGACTTCCATTTCTATCACAAGAGAAAAAGAATTAGGCACTATGGAAGTATTATTGGTATCTCCGTTAAAACCCTTACAAGTGATTATTGGAAAAGTGTTCCCTTATATATTTCTGTCTATTATAAATGCTACGGTAATTGTACTTTTAGGTTATTTTGTCTTTAAAATGCCTATTGTAGGTAGCTTATTTTTAGTAGCTTTCGAAAGCATTTTGTTCATTGTTACAGCACTTTCTTTAGGAATACTAATTTCGACGATTGCCAATTCACAACAAACCGCTATGATGATTTCATTGTTCGCTCTAATGCTTCCTGTGATTATTCTTTCAGGATTTATTTTTCCTATTTCAAGCATGCCGCTACCATTGCAAATCATTAGCAATGTCATTCCTGCGAAATGGTTCATCATCATTATCAAAGCTGTAATGCTCAAAGGAGCTACTTTGGAAGTAATTTGGAAAGAAACATTGATTTTAATAGGAATGACAACATTTTTTATCGCTTTAAGTACTAAAAAATACAAGATAAGACTGGAGTAATTTTTTATATTCAACCATTAGTAAAACAAAATGAAAACAATCGTATTTATTATACAAAAAGAGTTCAGACAAATTTTTAGAAATAAAGGGATGCTTCCTATCATTTTTGTTTTACCAATACTTCAGCTATTAATTTTATCTAATGCTGCTAGTTTTGAAGTAAAAAATATTGCTTTTTCCTATATTGATCATGACCACTCAAATGCTTCAAGAGAATTAATTTCGAAATTTGCCGCTTCCAATTATTTCAAAATAATACAAGAATTTGATTCCAAAGCGCTGGCTAATCTAGCCATGCAAAAAGGAGAAATAGATGTAATACTTGAAATCCCGAATCACTTTGAACGCACATTACTTAAAGACAAAAAAACAAATTTATCGTTGAGTATTAATGCTATTGACGGAGCCTCGGCAGGAATTGAAAATGTATATATTACTCAAATAATCACTAGTTTCAATCAGAAATTACAATCCCAATTAATACAATATAATGATGGCAAATTAGTAGCAAATCAAAATATAGTAACAATTCCCTCCTTTTGGTATAACGAAACCTTGAATTACAAAACCTTCATGGTTCCAGGTATTCTAGTGCTTTTAGTCACCATGCTCACTTTATTTTTATCTTCCATGAATATTGTTCGAGAAAAAGAAATCGGTACTTTGGAACAAATTAATGTTACCCCAATAAAAAAATATCAATTCATTATTGGAAAACTCTTTCCGTTTTGGGTATTGGGTTTGGCTATTCTTAGCATTGGTTTGGCTATTGCTAAATTGGTCTTCAACATCCCCATTTTAGGAAATATAGGATTGATTTTTTTGTTCACTTCGGTCTACTTATTAGTTATTCTTGGTATAGGACTCATTATATCTAATTTTACAGAAACCCAACAACAATCTATGTTTGTCGCTTGGTTTTTTACGGTGATTTTTATTTTAATGAGCGGATTATTCACACCTATTGAAAGTATGCCACAATGGGCACAAAACATCACTTTATTTAACCCTATACGTTACTTTGTTGAAATAGTGAGAATAGTGCTACTTAAAGGGGCTACTTTTTCTGAAATCTCATTTCAATTTTTTGTAATTGTGATATATGCAGTTATATTAAATGGAATTGCTGTTTGGAGTTATAAGAAGGTTTCGTGAATTAGTTGTGAAATTGATTTAAAAAAATCATTTTGTGGTAGTTTAGATACAAAATGAAAAAAATAAAGAAATAAAAAAACTACTGAAAAACAGCAGTTTTTTTTGTGAAGACTGTAGATTTAAAATTAAATCAACTCGTTGATTTTCTGAAATTTACAGATTCAATATGAAATAAAAAATGACCTTAAAAATGAATTTAAGGTCATTGGTTCAACTTGTGAGCACTATAGATTTAAAATCAAACCAACTGATTGATTTTCTTAAGGTTATCGGTTCAATATAAAATAAAAAATAACCTTAAAACTGAATTTAAGGTATTTGGTACAACTTCTTTACTAGTTTGTCTTTAAATTGTAACTATATTCCTTTGGAGTACATTGATGTATTTTTTTAAAAACTCGATAAAAAGTAACTTCAGATTGAAACCCTGAATCTTTACAAAGTGACTCAATAGAATAGGTATCTAAATATCTATTTGTAATTAAATTTTCTGCGTGTGAAATTCGAAATGAATTTATATAAGCAGAATAATTTTTATATCCATTAGTTGTAATTACTTCCCTGATAGTATTAGCTGATATATCTGTATCTGCTGAAAGGTTGGTAAGACTATAACTAGAGTCTAAATATAATTGATTTTGACTCATTAAATAATTCAGTTGTTTTAATAAATCAGTTGTTTTAGAAGTTTTTATAATTGTTTTTTTTGAGTAAGAATTAGGTTTGGTGATTTGTAAAAACAAGTTGGGATTCAATAAAATATAACCAGACATTACTAAAGCTGATGTCGAAAATCCTGTTATAGCAATATTACTATAAGAATCTGTATCTAAATTAAATCCAAACAAACCAATTAAAAACCAAAACATCAAAATAATTTTTTGAAAGTACAAAAAGAAAATAAAAATGCGTGTAGGTTTGGGAGTGGAACGGTATTGAGGAGATTTATAAAACAAATAAATTAAATAACCCCCAAGCAGAATATAAACTAATGGATGTATAATACGAATTATGCCTAAAATTGAATTCTTTTCATGGGTTAACATCAAATGTTGCGTTTCAAAGAGATAGCCAAATCCTTTTTCTTTTGATGAATAAAGGGGATCTAAAATTAAAAAAATTAATATTTCAATAATTAAAATTGGTAATAAATGAATTAATTTTTTTGAGTTGAAAACGTTGTTTTTTGAAATCAACTGCTCTAAACTGAAATAATGAAATACATTGCCAAGACAAAATGTTAAACCAATTAGTAATGGGAAAAATAATGAATTTATTATTGAAAATTTAAAATGAAATAATAAAATTATATTGAGAGCAGTAGTAATCATTGCAAAATAAATCACCAAAGTTCCAATAAGGGTAAAGTTATTACTATTGATTTTTCTGAACAATAAAATTATAGTTAACAGTAATACTATTGAAGCAGTAAATAAAAAAATGTCTGGAAATGACAATGTTAAATTCATAATGTGATTTTTGAAAAACAAATCTACTACTTATTATAGTTTCCTCAAAAGCATGTCATTTAATTTGGCAGGTTACAATATGTCGAAAACTATTTTTTGACATACATTCAGTTAAAATCTGCTTTCGCCAGCTATTTTAAATAACGTTTTTTGTAAAAAAAATATACTGCATGAATGTTGTTTTCCCACATCGACCGTTGCTCTTTTTGGTTTGTTTTATCAATTGTATTGTAATTCAAACAAAAGCTTTAGGTCAAATACTACATCGTCAAACAGTAAGTGCTCAAGGTGGGGTTTTCATTAAAATTAACGGACTTGTATTTAGTCAATCTGTAGGTCAATTGAGTGTCATAGGCAACTCAAAAACTCCCTCGTTTATATTTCAACAGGGTTTTCAGCAGAGTTTAGTTTCGGCTGCAAACAATACAATCTATCTTCCCGATTTCGCGGTTGCTATTTTTCCCAATCCGGTACTAGATTCATTTACTATTACGGTTACCAATGCTCAGGTAGAACCATTTATCATAAAGATTATAAATCTCTTAGGGCAAGAACTTTATCAAGGACAATTGGCTTCCTTCCAATCTCAAAAAACCATTCCTTTTGGAAGCTATCCAAATGGGACTTACCTAGTACAATTGATTTCTGGGAACCAAATTGTCACGAAAAAAATAATTAAAATTTAGATCCATTTTAGTATGAAAAAAACATTTTTAGTACCCTTCTTATTGATGTTCTTTTATTTGTCCAATGCTCAAGAAGTGTATTTTACTCACGGAAAAAATTTAACTAATTACGAACAGCTTCAATCTACTAGTAGTAGTAATTTACCAATAGAAAGAGGTATAGGAAGTTCTTTTGAAATAGGGTACAAAAGTAAATACATTAAAAACACTTCATTTTTCTACACTTTAGGACTGGCTTACAATCAGTTTAACGCAATGGGTAAATCGATAGGGATTAATATGGAATGGAAAACTAATTATATAGGTTTGAATACGGCTTTCAATTACAGTTTTATTCAATCAAAAAGAAGTGATTTATCACTAAGATTAGGAACATCTATGCAGACTTTGGTGTATGGAAAACAAGAAATAAACCTTGTTCAGAACGATATTTTGAACAATCGAGAATTCTCAGGTTTTAATATTGGGTTACAATCTGGTTTAGTATATAACTTTCAAATCAACTCAGATTGTGGAGTAAATCTAGGGTATACTTATGTACAACTTTTTAATTTAAGTAATAATACACCAGAAAAATCAATTCTAACTAATCAAAATTTATCGGTTGGTTTTACAGTAAAAATTAAATAAAGTATCAAAATGCAATGCTTATAACTATGAAAAAAAATTATTTACTTCTAATCTTTGTTTTTGGAATTTCTGCTTTTGGACAACAAAAAGGGATCAGTTACCAAGCGGTAATCATTAATCCAAATGAGATTGCAGCACCTGGATTTAATGGCACTTCAATTCCTCTAAATAATAAAGCCATTTGTTTGTCTTTTCAAATTCTAAATAGCGTAAATCAAGTAGAATACCAAGAAAGTCAATCCATTATAACAGATGCTTATGGGATGGTCAATGTTATGATAGGAACGGGAACTCCAGGGGCAGGAGTGGTAACTACATTAGAGGCTGTTGCTTGGAATCAAGGTAATAAAAAATTAGTTGTTGGAGTCAATACAGAAGGCTTATGTTCTAATTATATCGAAATAAGTAACCAAGTATTAAATTATACACCGTATTCTTTTTATGCGCAAAATGCAGACTTGAAAGATGGTTATGTTACCACATCTAAAATAGCAGATGGAGCAATTACCGATACCAAAGTAGCAACAGGAATTAATCCTTCAAAAGTTGGTTTAGGAAATGTAAACAATACTAGTGATGCCAGTAAACCTATTTCAACAGCCACTCAAACAGCTTTAAATTTAAAAGCCAATTCGACAGATGTTATTATTTCATTAGCTTTGAAAGAAAATCTAAGTAACAAAAGTACTAATATTGCTCTCGATGCTACTTCAACAACAAAATACCCTTCGGTTAAAGCCATAAAAGATTATGTAGATGTTCAAAATGCAGCTGTTGGTGTGGCTGATGGCACAATTACCTCAGCTAAAATTGCTAATGCAACTATTGTAAATGCAGATGTTTCTTCAACGGCAGCAATAGATTTTACAAAATTAAACATTCAAAAAGCAGATATAGTTGGTTTAGGTTTAAACAAAGTAGATTTAGGCTTAAGTAACGTGGACAACACCAACGATGAGGCTAAACCTATTTCAACAGCCACCCAATCAGCTTTGAATTTGAAAGCGAATCTAGCGTCACCAACCTTTACTGGAACGGTTACCTCCCCTATATATGCATCTACACCACAGACATTAACTTCTGGCGCCACTATTAGTTGGAATCCCTCTAATGGTTTAAATGCAAATGTTACTTTAGACCAAAACAGTGTATTAAATTTTTCTAATATTCCCGCATCAGGTTCGTATGGGACTTTAGTGATCACTCAGGATGCCACGGGAGGTAGAACGATAACCTTGCCTTCAATGGCAAATAAAATATTAGGATCAACCTCAACTACCACTATAGCTTTATCTTCTGTAGCTAATGCAAAAGATATTTTGAACTTTTATTACGATGGCATTAACTGTTATTGGAATATTGGACAAGGATATGGTCTAGCTACAAGTCCCAATTCAGCTAATTTAGCCTCTGGTGTTACAGGGACATTAGCCGTTACAAATGGAGGAACAGGAGCAACTAATTTGACAGGTATTGTTAAAGGAAATGGAATGAACGCTTTGACTGCTGCAGTTCCTGGGACTGATTATCAAGAGCCAATAACACTAACAACTACAGGAACAGGAACAGCAACTTTATCAGGTACTACTTTAAATATACCCAATTCTAGCTTTACTGGTGGTACAATAAATAATGCTTTAATTGTTTCAACAGATAGTTATGGACAGCCGTTATTATTACAAAATTCATCTAATTGGCAAACAGTATTTGGAATGAGTAACCTATCGGTATCTAAATCATGGGAATTTGGTGTTGGAGGATTAAATAATAACTCACTAGGGGCTGGTAAATTTGGTATTTATGAATCAAACGGTGGGTATAGGCTTGCCATTTCTCCAGGAACAGGAAATATACAAATAGGAACTACCACTGATGTAGGTTATAAATTAGATGTTTTAGGGGATACAAGAGTTGTGGGTAATTTCACAACAGGTTCTGTTTCTTTTCCAACTTCACATGGAACTTCTGGACAAGTATTATCAACGAATGGATCCGGTACTTTAATTTGGTCATCACCATCATCTTCGGCTTCTTCCTTGACCGGGACTTTAGCTGTTACCAATGGTGGAACAGGTGCAACCACTGCTACTATGGCATTGGCTAACTTAACAGGAACACAAGCGGCGAATAAAGTACTAGCTGGTCCTGTAACTAATTTATTGTCATTAGGTAGTTATGATGGAACAAGTTTAACTGGTTGGACAGCAACAGGTGGAGTAAGTATAGATGTAGGGACTTTCAAAACTACAGGAGGTAATCAATCTATGTTTAGAGATTTTGGACAAAATTTTAAAAATAAAACGATTCAATTTGATGTTAAATTAACAGCTGGTAATACGGGTTTCACGATTGGAGCGGCGGCTGACGGAAGTGGAGGTTTAGGCTTGACATTACGAACAGGAACCAATGCTGTAAATGGTTTAAGAAGCACAACCAATTGGTTTTACACAAACGCTGCTGGAGATACCTTTACGTTCACTGCAGGGACTTGGTATACGATAAAAATTGTAACAGACAATGGAGCTGTTGGAGGTACTTCATGGTATGTTAATGGAGTGCTAGTTGGAAATAGTGGCGGTTACTTTATTGATAATGGAAATTACGTTGGTATAGCGAGTGATAATGCTACAGCTAATTTTGACAATATCAGTATTAGTGGGGTTTCAAATGCAACAGATGCAACACCAACATTTAGAACACTTGTGGCTGCCGATATTCCAATCTTAAATCAAAATACGACAGGAAATGCTGCTACCGCAACCACGTCTACTACTGCCACAAATGCTACCAATGTAACTGGAACTGTAGCTGTTACCAATGGTGGAACAGGTGCATCGACAAAAACTACTGCTTTTGACTCATTATCTCCTATGACAACAGCTGGAGATATCATTTATGGAGGTTTAAATGGAACAGGTACCCGTTTACCAAAAGGTAATAATGGTGAATTTTTAAAATTATCATCAGGCGTTCCAATATGGGGTAGCCCTTTTTCGGGGATGGGTTCGCTTGATTTTTTGGGAGCAAATAATCGTTTAAATGTTTATGGTAACTCATTTGAAATGTTTGGGACTGATTCTATTTTATTAAATCCAGGAACTGATGGGCAAGTTTATATTGATACCTATAGCAATGGTGCAAGAGTTGCAACTAGAGATTATGCTGATACTAAAGCGCCATTGTACGCTAATATTAATAACAAATCTGCCAGTTATACCTTGGATGCGTCAGATAATGGGAAGGTTTTAACATTTGACAACACTTCTCCAATGACATTAACGGTACCAACTGGATTAGCTGCGGGTTTTAACTGTATGATTGTTCAAAAAGGGGCTGGAATTGTTACTATTAGTGCTGCAGGAGGGGTTGCCGTCATCAATAGAAGTGGTGGAACTAAAACAGCTGGACAAAATGCAATGGTCACCTTAATTGCATTAAGTGGGACCTATTTTATATCTGGTGGAGACATGCAATAAATTATGAGAAAGTTATATATTATCATTTTAGTCCTTTTTGTTGGTGCAAATTTGCATTCGCAAGTTGCATTAGCTACTTATCAGTCACTGTATAGTAGTCAACCACAAGTTAAAGAATTTGATTTTTTAAACCCACCAAGCACAGGAACTTTATGGACGGAGTTAATCAATGGAGTAACAGCTACTATTGGGGGTAATCCTACCTACGTAGCTTCTTATGGTGGTGGTTTTCAAATGGTTTCAGGCAGTTATATCGACATTAACGGAATTAATACCCGCAATGCGGTATTTACTATTAGTATGGCGGTTGATGGCCCTAGTAGTGAAGGAGGACATTATAACGTGTTTTTTGATGGTTTCAACGACGATAGACAGGCTAACGACTATGTATGGGCTAACATTTGGGGAGGTACTTTAGGCGTGGGTACGCAAGCACAAGTAGTTCCTACCGGAACTTTTAGTACCGGAATAGCTTGGTATGATTTTGTATATAATGGCGCCAATGTATTGGTGTATAAAAATGCAGTCTTAATAGGCTCTGGAACATTATCAAGCCCAAATGCCGGCTGGAAAGATAAACTTCGTGTAGGCCAAGAGTATAACATAGCAGGGAATTATCTGGGGGGTAAAATTTATAGAATTAAATATCAAAAAACGGCTTTAGATCAAACATCAATTACTTCACAATACAATAGTGTGAAAAATAACTATGTACCACCAATAGCAGTGGGTGATTATTATGGAGGTGGAATTGTTTATTATATATTGCAATCAGGAGATAATGGATATGATGCAAATGTTCAGCATGGTTTGATTGCAGCCGAAACAAATCAAAGAGCTAACGTTACAGGTACATGGACTAAAATCGCAATAAACGGGAATGCTATCGTAGGTGCACAAAATACAGGCACACTTGTTGGCAAGAATAATACAGCTGCCATTATTGCAAATCAAGGTACATCTAGCACTTATTTATTTAAATATGTTAATGATACTCCAATAGGTATTTATAACGATTGGTATGTCCCTTCTAAAAAAGAGCTCCAATTATTTCAAACTTATTTATTTACTAAACAAGCTGTTGTAGCAGGTGCTCTTACTAACCAATATACGAATGATGCAAGCACCGGTGACACCTATTATTGGAGAAATAAATTAAATTCAAGTAATAAATACGCATGGGGTCATTATATTTCTTCAACTCAGAATGTTAATAGTACTTATGTTGGTTGTTATATGGAAATTCTTGGTCAATATAATGATTGGCCGTATTCGAGAGTACAAGATGGAAATTTTACTTATGTAGCAATAAGATCATTTTAATAAAATATCATGAAAAAACTCCTCATCCTATTTCTTCTTTTTTCTGTATTGATTTCCTATGCGCAGCACTCTTTTTTTAGAGGGAATAATAATTATTCGACACCTGCTATTGCATCTGCACCTTTCCAAGCGCCCGCAATTGTGACCAATGGGTTAGTGTTAAATTTAGATGCGGCTAACTCCTCGAGTTATCCAGGAACTGGAACTACTTGGACTAATTTAGTTACAGGAAATGCGGTGGTTAATTTTGTTTTAAATAGCAATGTAAATTATAATGCTTCCAATGGTGGTGTACTACGATTTTCAGATGGAGGTTGGGCTAGCACTAGTAGCTCTTTGGGAAGGCTAGCTAATTACACCATTGAAATTTGGGTTAAAATAGCAGGTACATCTGGCCCCGCTCCCAATGCTAATTACACACCTTGTTTATTTTCTGATATTTATAGTGGTAGCGTTAATATGATATTAGCCTACAATGGATACAATTTTCCAACCAGTTCTAATCAATATACTATGGGCTATTATAATGGAGGCTGGAATACTTTTTCAACTTCATCAAACACTAGTGATCTAAACAATTGGATTCATATTGTTGCTACTTATGATGGAAGTAATTGTATAATATACAAAAACGGAGTATTTATTGGAAGTGGGACAATTGGCAATAATCCTGACACTTCCAATGCAGGTTATTATATTGGACATCGATGGGATATGGCTGATTTAGTTTTTGGGGACTATTCCATAGTAAACCTATACAACAGAGCTTTATCTCCTGCCGAAGTAACTTCCAATTTTAACTCGGTTAAATCTCGTTTTGGTTTATAAGGATATGAAAAAGTTGCTCAATATCTTTTTTGTGGTATGTGGTTTTAGTTCTTTTGCTCAAGAAGTATATTTTTCTACTGGGAAAAATTTTACACAATACAATTTTCATACTCTTAGTACTTCCGAATCAATACAATTACATTCTGGAACTGGAAATTTTTATGAAGTAGGAATTTTGAATCCAATCAATGATTCTCCATTTTTGTATTCAGGTGCTATTAATTTGCAAGAGTTCAATGCCGGGGGAGGTGATATGGTTTCAAAATACAGTTGGGCCAGTCGGTACATCGGAGCTAAAATTACAGGCTATTATCCTGTGATCAAGAGTCACTGTAATTGTTACAATGAGACCAGTTGGAATGTGTTATTGTTTACTTCACTCAATGCTTCAACCCTTTTAGATGGTCAACAAACTATTAATTCAAGTTATTACTATACAAATAACTTTTATGATTTAAAGAATAATCCTGAATTCAAAGGTCTTTTTATTCAGCCCTCAATAGGGTTTCAAGTTAGGTATAGTATTTTCTCGTATGGAGCAGTAAGTTTTGGGTATTCGTATCACAAAGCGATTAATTTGTTTAATACTACTACTGAAAAGCTTGGTTTTTCTACCCACCAAATTCAATTTGGAATTCATTTGAATACTCCCTAAATCTTCACTTTACTTTTCTAAAATACGATTTGTGGTTGGAGGTTATTCGCCACTTCTTTGGCCTCTAATTTTTTGCGAAATACTATTCTCTAATCATTTATATTTTCTTTAAATTCTTTGATTTATTGATTTTAACGAATAATACTTTTCTGCATCAGATATATGTTCGATATAGATAGTGTTTTAGATTAACTTTAAATAAGTAATATTTAAATAGTTATGGTATTATGAGGTAAAAAAACTCCTTATTGTCTTAAGGAATTTCTATCTGTTGGTGAGATATACCTAAAATTTAATCAAGCACTTGATTTTCTGAAGGTTATCGGTTCAATATGAAATAAAAAATGACATTAAAAATGAATTTAAGGTCATTGGTTCAACTTGTGAGCACAATAGATTTAAAATCAAACCAACTCATTGATTTTCTGAAGGTTATAGGTTCAATATAAAATAAAAAATGACCTTAAAAATGAATTTAAGGTCATTGGTTCAACTTGTGAGCACTATAGATTTAAAATCAAACCAACTCATTGATTTTCTGAAGGTTATGGGTTCGATATAAAACAAAAATGACCTTAAAAATGAATTTAAGGTCATTGGTTCAACTCTGTGAGCGCTATAGATTTAAAATCAAACCAACTCATTGATTTTATGAAGGTAATCGGTTCGATATGAAACAAGAAATGACCTTAACCTTAAATAAGGTCATAAATGCTATGTTACCTATCTCAGCTTCACTCAAACTCATTTCTATTTATATTAACAAGCCAAATTTTACGGCAAAACCGTAATCATAGAAAATTTATTTTGAATAGGTTTGCTTTAGTGCAAAATATAATCCAGTCACAAATTAAACCAAATAAAAATGAACATTCTTATCGTTGACGACCACCCTTTGATTGTAGATAGTTATGTAACACTTTTATCTGCAATAGAAACCAACAAGAATGCTAATTTTCATTTAGCCTATAATTGCAAACAAGCTTATGATACAATAAATTTTCTAAAGGCTAGTGAGACAACATTAGATATCGCTTTTATTGATATAAACCTTCCTCCCTTTGAAGAAATGAATCTACGCTCTGGTGAAGAGATAATTAGTCTAATAAAACGGCGTTTCCCTGATTGTAGCCTGATTATTATCTCAATGCACTGTGAACCACTTTGGGTAAACCGAATTGCAAAAACAGTCAATCCATTAGGATTCATTTCAAAAAATGATATCAATTATACAAGCTTTCCTATAATCATGGAGGCTATTACTAATAAAGAAACCTATTTTACTAGAACGATAATAGAGGCACAAAAGGAGTTCATCATCAAAAACATTCATTGGGACGAACACGATAGTAAAATAATACAACTTATTGCCGAAGGAATAAAAACAAAAGACCTAGCGCTATACATTCCTCTTTCATTGAGTACAATCGAAAAAAGGAAAGCAACTCTAAAAAAGCAACTCATTTTTAAAAGTGGTTCTGATACCGAACTGATAGAGCGAGTTAAAGAATTAGGATTGTTTTAGTAGTCCTTCAAGTTTCAATGCATAAATAAACATCAAGTAATTCAATAAGGTCGCCAAAAATTTAACCGTAAAATTTAACTTAAAAAACCGTAAAATTTATTTAAAAAACAAAACGATTTTTGTAAAAAAATGCAGTGAACATAAGTCAAATATAAAATATTTATAGGACTTAATTTCACAATTTACTAATAATGAAATAATTGTGTTTTAAACACAATCTTACAATAAATTGGTGTACGCATGTTTTTAAATTCGAATGTACGAAATGCGTATATTTGAGTGTGGTATGCAATTATTCCTAACCACCGAAACAAATCAAAATTAATTTAGTTCAAATTTATGGCAGATAAAGAACCTATAAAAGAAGAAAGAGTTTTGAAAAAAACTGCTCAATTGACTACCTATGAATTTGAGGACTCGGAAAAAAAGATTAAAAGACTAAGCAAAGAAGTTTATCATAAAAAAGATGTTGAAATTCACTATCCTTGGAATTTTGATGGAAAGCTAAAATATCCAAACATAAAGAAATTTATTTACGAAGGATTTGGAGGCAAACTCCCAGTTGGCGTTTATAAAGCTGCGACATTTGGATATGGCTTTAGCAGTAAACTTCAGCCATTAGGTGATTACTTAGGTGAAGAATTAAAACTTGAAACTGTTACAATAATTAAATCAGGCAACACTATTTTGGATGTTTCAAAAAAAGACATTAAAATAACTGAGGATGATTTAAGAAAGTGGTTTGATGTTTTCAATGTCAAACTAGACCAACAGAAACAAGATAGGGTTGTTTTGGCTCAACAACAGCTTAAAGTAAGTTTTCCTTCTGAAATCAAGGAAATCGAACTTAAATATGTTAAAAACTCAATTGCAGAAACTATTTCAACTTGGGGAAGTTCTATTAGTGAATTTTCAGACAAAGACAAGAAGGCAATAAAAGAAATGTTTGACAAACTTTCTCTAACTAACGACTTTTTAACACCGACAACATTATTAGAGACGAAATCAAAAATTGACAAAAAGTATATCGAAGACGTAATTACAGAGTTTAAGACATTAATTAAAATATCTACTGATAGTGACACAACAGAGAAAAAATGGCAAGCTTTTTTAAATACACATAATTGGATATTTTCTTATATTTTTTCTTTCCCAATCATACTATTTCAAGATGAAGCTTATGTAGGAGGAAAAAACATTTCGAATGCTAACGGGAAAGTCACCGACTTTTTGGTAAAAAATGATTTAACAGACAATGTGGCTTTCATTGAAATTAAAACTCATAAAAGCGAGCTTATGAAAAGAGGTAAAGCTTATAGAGGAAATGATGTTTATGGAATGAGTATTGACCTTTCGGGAGCAGTTTCGCAAGTGCTTAATCAAAGGGATAATTTTCAAAAACATTTTGCGACAATTAAAATGGATTCTAATGTACCATTTGAATCATTTAATTCAAAGTGTGTTGTTTTAATGGGACAAATCAAACAGCTAACTGAAAAACAATATAGACCATTTGAATTAATTAGAAGTAACAGTAAAGACGTAGAAATTATAACGTTTGACGAATTACTTGGAAAAATAGAGAATATTCAAAAACTAATTGAAGGCAAGTTTAAGCCTGTAACAAAGAAGAAAAAAATATAACTACATACAACAGCTGTTTGGCAAAATGTCGGGTTTAGTGCTAAATTCATCGGCAGTTCTTCGATTAAACTTTTGTGCAAAACTGAACATTTGTGCTACGATTTCCACCACTTCGCCAAGCTGCAAAACGTAGGCAGTAACCTTAAAATCTACCTTAATGGGATACACAATATATGTAGCAATAGCCTATAAAGATTTATTTGACGATTATGAATCTGTCGATATAAAAGAACTAATTAAAGACATACCAACAAAAAATTCATTACAAATTTTGGGCTATTTTATGGCCCAATTGCATTCAAAAGAAAGAGAGAAAGATTTACAACTTGAATTCTTAAAAATGTGGTTAGCAAGACTTCCAGCCAAGATAAAAGTTAAAGTTGATGAATTTATAATAGGGGTCAAAACGAAGAATTCTAAATATTCATTTTTAGATAATGTCTCTATTCTAATTTTGGTGGAGAAAATAATAGCTAACGAGAACGATTTAGACATAGTTAATGATTTAACACCAGAACAAGAATTACAACTTTTTAAAGCTTACCTGATTTGTTGTCAAGAATGGATTGATAAACAATGGACTAGTTTTAATATTAAAGAAATTAAAGGTGAATTAGATTTAATACAAATTCTTTTACCTTCTCAACTGCCATATCAAGAAATTCAAGAATTAAAAGATTTTCGAATACAATTCATCAAAGCTATTTATTTTTTCAAATTCTGCGAACACCATCCTGAGTTTAAGGAATATTTAAAAATCTTTTTAAAAGAATATAAACTTTCGTCATGGCATGATTATTTAAAAAATCTTCTATCACTATATGTTAGGAAATTTGAAGAACTAAAAACCCCATCTGTAATAAATATTCCCGATGAATTTCCCGAAGTAATCAATTTCTTAAATGATTTGAGTATTGACATGAGTAAATATGAAGATAAGATTGACTTCTTAAATTTAAGAGAAAAACCTATTTATAAAATGGATGAAAATAATTTCGTCTTTTTAAATTTAAACTTTTTAGTCGATAAAATATATCAAGGGATACAATTTGATATCGCAAAGGTTCTTTTAAAAAATTCAGCAACATACAAAGAAAAAACTATAGGAAGTACCGGAGTTTTTATGGGAATTTTTGGAAATGAATTTCCAGAAAACGGATTGTTTTATCGTATAATGAATTTTGCTTTTGAGAAAACAGGTTATGTTAGGTTTGAAGGGGATTCTATGAAAAAATATATAAGTGCAGAGCCTGATTATTATATGCGGGATAAAGGTAAAATATATCTTTTTGAATTTAAAAATGTGTATTTGGCTGCTGATATAAAACATTGTTATGATTTAGAAAAAATTAAAGCAGAGTTATTCAAAAAATTTGTTGAAAATCAACAGGGAAAACCGAAAGGAATTAGTCAACTGATTAATTCTATTGATTCAATTAGAAAAGGAGGATTTGAAAAATTTGATTCGTTTGACTATCAAAATGTTATTATATATCCAATTATTGTATATGTTGACTTTTCATTTAATATAGCAGGAGTTAATTATATGCTCAATAAGGAATTTAAAAGACTTTTAGAACAAAAAAGTTTCCAATATCTAAAAGATGTTGAAAATCTTACAATGATTGATTTGGATTCATTTATTAAATTCCAAGATTTATATAAAGACAAAAGGCTAAAATTAAATAACTGCTTAAATGAATATTTTGACACACTTACTAACCCAAAAGACATTTTTGATAGGATTGGAACGTTTAACACATTTATTCACTATAAAACAAGTAAAATGAATTATAATTCTCCTTTAATGTTGATGGAAGAATTAGGTAAAATTTTTCCAGAAGAATAAAGACATCTGCCAACAGCCGTCTTTAGCAATTGCGAATTTTGTAGTAAATTCACAATTAAATTTAGCAAGAAATTTTATCTTTAACAAAGATATCGGTTCCGTAACTCGCAACCTCGCCAGGCGCCATTAAATTAGCAGTAATTTTAAAACAGACAATACATAAATGAAAATATTCATCTCTCATTCATCAACAAACAAATTTTACGGTGAAAAACTAATTGACTTGCTTAGAAGTGTTGGAGTAAAAGAAAATGAAATAATTTTTACTAGTAATACTGCTTATGGAATTCCTGTAGCACAAAATATATTTAACTGGCTAAAATCTCAAATAACTGAAAAACCGTTTGTAATTTATCTTTTATCAGAAGAGTATTATCAAAGTATTGCTTGCTTGAATGAAATGGGTGCTGCGTGGATTATTGAGAACAAGCACGCAGCACTTTTTACACCTAATTTCAATTTGTCAAGTAAAGAATTTCAAAGTGGTGTATTAGACCCAAGGGAAATAGGGTTTTATATTACTGATGAAGAAAGATTATTATCATTTCTGCAATTAATTTCTGAAGACTTTGAAATATCAAAAAATCATATTATTATTTCTCAAAGCGTAAAAAGATTTTTAACTGAAATAGAAAATCATAAGATAGAAGTTATTAAACCAACTGTAATTGGATCAATTAAAAAACAAGAAGAGCCTATCGTTAAAAAAGAAATTATTAAATCTGAACTAATAAAAACATTTTCTACAAACCAAACAGACTTGTTTCCGAAATTTACCAGCTTGATAACATCACAAAAGTTAAAAGAAGATGAACATATTTTATTGCATTATATAATCGAAACTGGAAGATTTAAATTAATGACTGGATGGCAAGAACAAAATGAAATTGATAATATTAAAGAATGGGAAGTAATTAATGAAATAGAAAATAAATTATCTAGAAACTATTCTTCAGTACTAAAAAGATTCGAGCTGAGAGGATTTACAGAAGTGTCAGCAGTTACAAGCTCAAATAACCCTAAAGAATTGAAAATAAAAGAAGAGATAAGTGAACATTTACTTGATTTACCTAACAATGTATTGAGTGTAATAATGGAAAGTGTAAATAAAAGTCATTATGTATATCCCGACAAAACAAATAATGGAGTTGATAACTTACCATTTTAAAAGAAAAACTGCTGGTAACACTGGTTTTGCTTCAGGCGAGGTGACGTGCAAATTTAGAGATCTGTACTGGTTGACAGTTTTGTTCTCCGAAACCCTCCCAAACGAAAATCCCGAAAACATTGTGTGAAATATTAAGATGAAGAACCCGTATAGAAAATCATTAGATATTTTTTTTGAGACAATAACTGATTTTAAACATAGCTCTAATCGAATTAATAAGGTATTGTTACGAGATGCACAAATCTATACTGTAGAAGAATCTAAATATTTTTCAGGCACATCTTTAATTATTGGTGATTGGACAGGACCAACTGATAATGGATGGAAAATAAATTTTCATACAGGAATTCAAAAATTTACCAATAAAGAAAATTATGCTTTGGAAATCGAAAACGTTCTTTCAAGAGAATTTGGTTTAGCATTTTCTCAATGTTATGAAGCTTTTGAATCGTTACTAAAAGATTTAATCTTTATAAAATTACAAAATGATTCAAATTTCCTATCGAAATTACCGACAAACATAGATTATTCTAGAGAAAATCTAAAAGGTGGTAATGATATTTTTAAATTAATAAAAAAGGCTGGTAATAAAAGATTTAAACAATATTCAAAAAGTAATAACAATAATTTTAAGTTTACCGAAACCTATAAAATATTTTCCGAAATAAGGCATTCTATTACGCACTCAAAAGGAAATTTGAAAAGCCTAAAAATTCCTAAGGATAAGTATTATAAAATTCTTTTCGAATACTTCCTCCCTTTAAACCTGTTGGAAAACGAAATAATTCAGTTGAAATTTGACTATAAAACACTTGACAAGCTTTTAATATACTTAGCTGAATTTGGTTTTCAAATTTTCAAAATTTTAAGTGAAGAAGATAATTATGAGTGGAAAATATAAAATACTGCACACAACAGCCGCTACAACGGTTTTGAGCAACTGCTTAATAGAAAGTTGGTTTTTGGATGATTTGGCAAATACGAAGAATGACTTAATTTAAACCCAAACCCACCATAAGTGCGGGAACGTTAAGTAAATTTTAGTTTTAAATTAAAACTATCATAACCAAAAATAAATCCTTAGCACTGCGCTTAGTATGAGTAAACTTTTGGAGAAACAAATTGACCTTCTATTAAGGCGTTTCAATTGAGTACGCAGACTTAAATTCTTTCTTTCAATCCTATTGGTTCCAAAACGGGTGACTTTATGAATAGTGTTGTGAATTAAAAATTTATAATGAATCAACCCATCAGTATAAATTCGTTTGGGATTGGAAAGTACTACGGTTTTAATAACTTGATTGAGTGTTTTCTTGGTTCTTGAACCAACAGCAAAACTGATTACATTTTTATTGATTCGGTCTAAAGCATATACTATCCAAATTACCTTGCCTTTATGCCTTAAAAAAGTCCTCATTTCGTCTACTTCATAGATTTGACCAGAATAAATGGGTGGCGATTGCACTCCTTTGGCAATAAATAATATACGCTTTAGTAAAGTGGTAGTAGAAATACATAAAACTCGAGCCATACTTCTAATTCCCATACCCTCTTTAATAAGCATTATGATATGGGCATTGATTTCTTTACTACATCCCCTACTTGTATAAAAATCAATGCACCGTTTAGTACACGTTTTACAATAAAATTGTTGTTTTCGGTTAGAAGTAAACCCATTTTTAATAAGTGTAGGAGCAGTACAATGAGGACAAATTTTAGTATCACTAATTTTGATACACGAGGACTGATAAAAAGCCATTTTAAAAGATTTAAGCGATAATAAATATACAAAAGGAGAGACATACAGCCTCTCCTTTTGTAAAATAAATTAACTTAAACATTGATTATCAATATAGTAACTTATTGATTTGGGGTCATCACTAATTTTGATACATTACCCTTACAGCACCATCACTAACTTTGATACACGACCCATTACCTTACTAATTTAATAATAGCAATTCTTCATCTTCTGATAAAGGTACTTCAAAAAAATCCTTACGTACTAATAATTTACCATTACTTGTTTTCATTACTAACACACCTTCATTTTCATCAAAATAATATATAAATTGATGTAATTGAGTCAATTTTGAGGGCTTCAAATATACTCTATCTAACGAAAAATCACGAATGTTTAATTTTTTATTAAAAATCAAATGATATTTTACCCCTGAGATTAATATATCTCCTCCTCTTTTTGTATTAAAATCATAAAATAATTTCCATTTTTTTTGGCTTTTATAATATAATATTTTATTCTGCTTTTTAAAATATGTAAATTTTTTATTACCAGTGAATAATTTCGAAATACCAAATTCAGATTCACTTATTTCTTTTTTTTGAATAGTGAACTCAAATTCCATTCCAGTATATGGTTTGCTTTTATATGGATTATTATTAATTACGTAATTATAATTAATTACATTTTGTGAATATGCTAATAAATTAAACAAAACAACTATAATTAATAGGCTATTTTTTTTCATCTTTTTTCTTATAGATTAAATTAGATACTCTTCTGTCATAATTTGACTTTTCTTTTTCATAAGTAGAATTATTTTCTTTTGCTAAATCTGTTATATAGCTTTTAAATTCCTTCGAATTCTGTTGGCCAGAAAATACTAAATCTTTAATATCTCTACCACTTAAGTTCAATCCGTTTGATTCGCTATACTCTTTAAATACATTTGTCAATTCTGTTGTGTATTTATTATATGCATTATGGTCGCCATCCTCTTTAACTGGTAATAATGCTATTTTTTGATGAAGAGCTTCATGTGCAACTACCAAAATTGTACCTAATTGGGTATACTCATAATTTGCTTCTACTGATGTGTTAGACTTAAAATAAGTTGTAACATCCAAAGAACTTGGAGCTTTTTTATATTGTCCTTTAGCATATTCTGTAAAAGCTGCTGAACCGTTACTTTCAACTTTTTGGTTATTGACAGTTAATCTTAAATTAAATTTTGAATTATTTTCATATTTTGAAATCAATGTGTTAAATGTCTTGCTACCTGATTTTAGAGAATTAAATGCTTTCCCAAATTCACCTTTCGAAAATAAATTAGATAAAATAACATCTTTACCATCAGGGTCTATAAAAAGTAGTGGATTATTTAAAACGTAATTGTATGGTGAATAACTATTAAACTTCTCTGCCAATGGGTCAATATTACTCCAACCAGCTCTTGCTGGGTCGTAAAGTCTCGAACCATAGTCATACATGTTAAGCCCCAGCTCGTCTTGGAGCTCTTTCCCGTTATACTTATACTTGTACTCTGGTGCTGGAGCAATAGGATTATACCCATCATGCTTTAACCCAAAAGGATAGTAATTGTTTTCATCCAAAATAGTAAGAGTGTTGGTGCTAGGGTTTTGGGCATAACTAACTCTAACATTCCCTAAATGGTCCGTGTAATTAAACACATAACTGTACGAGTTAGTACCACTCACAGGGGTATTTTTCACATAGCCTTCTGCCGTTGGAAAAAACTGCAATACCGTGTTTTGGTATTGGTAACCCCCTAAATAATCAGTCATGGTTACCGTCGCATTCTCCGTTACCACCTTCTGTACCTTTTGCCCACTAGCAGTGTAAAAGTACACAATATTTCCAGTTGGAAAAATAATTTTTGTTGGCAGGTTCAAATGGTTGTACACTATACTGGTAATGTTCTTGTTTTTATCCACCGTCATATTACCGTTAGCATCATATTCATAGTCGTTTCCTGTAGTGTTACCATCTACAAAACCTCGACTGGCATTTCCACTAGTGCTTTCGGTCACTTTCATTAATTGATTAGAGGTAGAAGACTTATAATCATAGGTCAATTCATCCATTTTCATAGCACCAATCTGCCCATCTGAATTATGGGTATAACGCAAAAGTGTTAGTATATTACCATTTTTATCATAGGTTAAATTCTCATCATAGTTATGTAATTCTGAACTTGACTTTTGATAAGAGGCATCTTTCAATCGGTTCAAGCCATCGTATTTGTAACCATAACCACGGTACACTAAATTCCCATCTGCGCCAGACTGCCAAAACGTTTCAGCAATATTCCCATTGTACAAGGGGCTAGCCGCACTGGTGCTGCCATCTACGGTGTTGTAATTGATTGTAAACCCAAACAAATCTTTAGGATCTGTCGCTTTTTGCAATGCTTTAATCTCATTAATCTGGGTAAGCCAACCTCTAATATTATAGCTATAATCCACTTTTTGTAGTGGTGTAGCGCTAGTATTACCCACTTTTTTACTAGTCAGTTTACCCAGTTCGTCGTAGCTGTTATCCGCTAACAGTTGCTCTGCGCCACCGTTAATCTGGTGGGTATGGGTCAACAGTCTTTTTTGCGGCGAGTAAGTAAACGCTTCTTTCACGGTCAACTCACTATCGCCACTGGTACGTTTGTGCTTTTGCACCGTGTACTGCAATTGCCCTGAGAAAGCATCCAGTTTACTATCGGTACTAGTATAACCTCCTAAATAATTGGTAGTGTAACTACGAATTGGTCGGTATTTGTAATCGTACAAAATAGAAGTGGTTTCTGCTTTTACCTCAGCTGTAGTTGTCGGCACACGTGTCCAAGAACCTGTGGCCAATCCTTTAGTAGCGGTGGTTACAGTTTGGTTATCTACACTAGTAGCCAGTCCGCTTACATTCGGTATCGCATAATCATCGTAGTAGTTCACCGTCAATAATTTGAAACTTGTGGGAGCTACATTGTTACTGTAGTTGACCGCAATAGCATCTATAGTGCCTGAGGCTTGTTTACTCTCATTAATATTCGTGGCATTATTTTGTGTTTGCTGCATCGTACTTCTTTCAGTACTATTAACTTGAACGCTATTCAACCATCCTGTATACACTACCCTATTAAACACATCATACTTGGTAATCAACCAGCCGGCGCCGGTCACATCGCTAAAAGGCGAGAACGCTGGTCCTATTGCCACGACTCGATCCAGTTTGTCATACACCATAAATTCCCACTGCTTACCCGGTAGTTTTTTAGCTACTAATCGGTTGCGGTAGTCATACTGGTATTGGTAGCACAATTCGTCCAATACGGTTGAGCTGGTATCGCCCTCGGCTTTGGGTGGCAATACATAGGTCAAATTACCATACACATCATACACATAGTAGGTGTCGTGCGCCACACTATTGTCATAATTGCGTTTCAGCACCACATGCCCTTCTTTGTCTTTAAATTCTTCGGTAGCATTATTGTTCTCATCGGTAGTCACCGTTTTGAACAATTCACTGGCGGCATAACTGGTATTAGCCGTAATGCTAGGCACATAGTCCGCGGTCAAACTCACATCAAAGCGCTTTACCTCACTAGCTGTATTGGTTTGGTAGTCCAGTTTAATCTCGTGTCCTTGTCCCACTGCCCAATCATTACCTGGAGCAGCTTGTTTCAATACCCTATTCAGCGGTGAGTTTTCCAATACTTTTTCCGAGAATGGATTTTGAGTGTTGGGATACAACCCACTATAAAAACTCAAATTCCCTCCAATGGCATTGCTATCATACGCCATGTTACGACTACTACCTGCAAAAGGCAAATAGTCTTTGGTCTGACGCCCGTAAGCATCGTATTCAATAGGCGTCACAATATCTTTACCCGTAGCAGACTGCTGGTTGGCAATCTGTTGCATCGGTCTACCCAAACCATCAAAGTAGGTAATTTGCACCTGCGCTTGTTCAGGACTTGGTGCTAAAAATGGCGTACTGGTTGCTTGTTGGTAAGCCCGAGTAATAATGTAATTCATATCCTGAGAAGGGTTCGCCAGCGCACCACAATCCGCATTCGTCCCTGGCACATCCGGACAATGATCGGTAGCATCCAGCACATAACCCGCTGGCGCCGTACATTGCGTTACAAAACTAGCAGGGTCACCCAGTCCATCGCCATCTACATCGGCATACCATTTAGTGTTGGGGTTAATCGTAGTAAGTACATCATTACAATCCGTGCTGTTAATAACATAACCTGTAGGTTGTACACTATAATACAAGCTCACAGCCACATTTCCAAAACCGTCACCATCACTATCAGCATAAAAAGTTTGAGGCGCAATATTGGTAATGTTCACCGTACCATCATCGTAATCACTCGAGTTAGTTATATAACCCGTTGGTTGGACACTGTAATACACACTTACTGTTTTACTTCCATAGGTATCCCCATCGGCATCACGGTAAAACGTTTGGGGTGCAATATTGGTAATATTAACTGTACCATCGTCATAATCACTGGAGTTAGTTACATAACCTATGGGTTGAGTGGAGCAACTTTGGAAATTAGTTTTGCTTCCAAATCCATCACCATCAGTATCAGCATAAAAAGTTTGTGGAGGCACGTTAGTAATACAAGCCTGGGTATCATCTAAATCAGTAGCATCAGTCACATAACCTGTCGGAACAGTACAACTTTGCGTAGTGGCATTCGGATTTCCTTTTCCGTCACCATCACTATCTCTATAATAGGTATAAAACAAATTACCTCCTCCTGTAAATGAAATAGAACTCACAGGGGTAGGATAACTTCCGCCAGAATAAGTCGTAAAACTTATTGTTAATCTATTATTATAAATAGAAACAGAATACCCTTGAGGATTGGATAGCGTTCCCAAATTCATATTAGGCAAAGCTATTGGAATATTCAATACAATAGAGTTCGTAGGAATAATAGGAGTTGGAAAGTAAACATTAAAATTAACACTCAAATTACAATTAGAGAGTGTAACAGATCCAACGACAGTATTCGTAGCACTACTATTAAAATTGGAAGAATAAAGAGGATAATTAAAACTTGAACTAGTTACACGAGCTTGGCATCCGTTTTCAGTACCTGCAATTGTAGGACATATATCCAAATTATTACTTACATATCCTGCAGGTGGTGAACAATCAGTAATGGTTTTTGATGGATCGCCAAAACCATCATTATCTATATCCTGATAATAAATATAAGTAGTTCGTGAAGTCGTAGTAATACAAATTAAGGTATCATTAATATCCAAATTATTTAAAACATAACCTGTAGGTTGCGTACACGAAGTGGTAGTGGTAGAGCTCGTTCCATACCCATCGCCGTCCGCATCTCGGTACCATACCGTATTCGGATTCAATGTAGCATCACCGTCGTTACAATCAGTATTATTCGTAACATAACCTGTTGGCTTCACACTGTAAAATACGGTTACACTCAGATTTCCATACCCATCGCCATCAGCATCGCGATAAAAAGTTTGAGGCGCAATATTGGTAATGTTGACAGTACTATCATCAAAATCCCCTGTAGTACGAATATACCCTATAGGCTGTGCACATTGAGTCAATACAACGGTTTTAGAACCATAGCCGTCGCCATCGGCATCGCGGTACCATACCGTAGTTGGGTTCAGTGTAGCGTCCCCATCGTTACAATCAATATTGTTAGTCACATAACCCCCTGGCTTCACACTGTAAAACACGGTTACCGTAGGACTACCATAGCCGTCGCCATCTAAATCACGATAGAAGGTTTGAGGTGCTATGTTGGTAATGTTGACCGTACCATCATTGTAATCACTTGCATTACGCACATAACCAGTGGATTGAGTACAAGAAGTCATGATCGTAGCACTAGTTCCATAACCGTCACCATCCGCATCACGATACCAAACCGTATTCGGATTTAATGTCGCATCCCCATCAGCACAATCCAAATTATTGGTCACATAACCAGTGGGCTTCACACTATAAAACACGGTTACAGTAGGACTACCATAGCCATCGCCATCAGCATCGCGATAAAACGTTTGTGGGATTATATTGGTAATATTAGCGGTACCATCATTATAATCACTCGCATTGCGCACATAACCCGTAGGTTGGGCACAAGAAGTAGTGGTGATAGCATTCGTACCATAGCCATCACCGTCCGCATCACGGTACCATACTGTATTTGGGTTTAATGTTGCATCCCCATCAGCACAATCTAAATTATTGGTCACATACCCCCCTGGTTGTACACTGTAATACACGGTTACGTTAGGATTGCCATACCCATCACTATCTGCATCTTGGTAAAACGTTTGCGGCGGAATATTGGTAATATTGGTAGTACCATCATCATAATCACTTATATTTCTAACATAGCCAAAAGGTTGCGTACAGGAAACTATCATGTTTCCATAAGTTCCATAACCATCGCCATCAGCATCAGGATACCAAACTATCGGGAGATTCAAACTTGCATTTGTATCATTACAATCGTTCGAATTACTAACATATCCCACAGGTTGTGAGCAAGATACTATCGTTGTAGCAGGTGTTCCATAACCATCTCCATCAGCATCCAAATACCAAGTAGTGGCTTGTGTTAAATCTAAAGCATAAGATACGCTACTGGAAGCACTACTCCAATACCCTGTAAAACTGCTCAAAGCACGCAAAAAATATTGAGTCCCACTAGTTAGAGTTGCAAATTCATTAGAATTAGCAGTACTAGTACCCGTACTACTACTCTGCCAATACCAAGTAATACCATCGGGGGGTGTGCCACGATGTAATACAACTTCATTACAACTAATATCTTCAATAGTGGGGTTTTCTGGAATACTTGGTTCTGGAGTGACTGTAACAGCCAATTCAGCATAGTATTGATTCAAATCAGTATGACTATCATACAAAACATAAACCGAACCATTTCCTCCTGTATCCCAATGTACTTGAACCGCACTTTGCTCATAAGTATTTGAATCAACAAAATAACCTTTGTCTACAAACCATTCCATATCCCAATAACCATAACCCAAGCTGCCATCGCCATTAGACCAGTCTTGCAATGTGTAAGTCACATTCTCTCCTATATAAGCAGTGGTAGAACCACCCAATGTTAATTGTCCCGTCTGTTGAGCACGCACTGTACCTGTTCCCAATAGACTCACTAATACTGCTAAAAAAAACAGTGTATTGATGTTATGTAATTTCATAGCTGTCTGTTTTATTGCTTAATTAAATACCATTCCGATAGTAGCATCTTGCTAACCCCTTGGGTTACTACTGACAGCACCAAAGCGGTTCCTGTAGCTTGTTTAATAACAAAAGTCTGTACCTTACTTTGCGCATCTACCAACTCCAATTGAAGTCCATCAGCACTCAATCGCCAACTGCCCGTTGCAGTGCGACCATCGACAAGTTGCTGAGTCATACTGCCATCAGAACTAAAAACAAATTGCCTTCCACGATAGGCTTGTTCCAATTTACCCTGACGCGCAGCATCCATAGATTGATATAAAGATTGAGCTTTAGTATCCATTTTCGATAAAGAAGATGGGTAATCAAAAACCCACTTCCCTACAAGTTGGGTACTACTCACCTGAGCCGTGCTAGTAAACCCAAAAAAGAAGATGCATAAAACGATAGTATAGTTAAATAATGATTGCATAATGACTGATTTTAGTAATTTTAAAAACTAATTTTTATAATGATATTGATAATCGGTAAGTAGTTTGCCCTGAGCATCTTTGACATACTGCAATCGTCCCAGTACGTCATAGCTATAATTCACCGTATCACCTTTAGGATCTGTGATACTTGAAACTCCTACCAATGGTATATGAGTATATGTAGTAACCATTGCATTGGGTAATTCGATTCTGATTTTGTTCAATATAGTTGCTATCGTATTTTGGTCAGAAGCTGTATTTCTTAAGCTAGATAATTCACTTGTTGTTAAAACTGACTCTACAGTAAAAAGATTCGCATTTTCAATCCTAGCAACTAAATATTCATCCTTGTACCCCCAGATATAAACTGTTATTGTACCGTCTTCTCCTTCAGATTCAGTTAAATTCCCATATTTGCCATAATTCAAGAATTCTGTTTTTTTATAATAGTTATTTACAGAACCATCCTTACTAAATTTTACATTTTTAGGCAAATACATATTTTGACTACTATTATTCTCATCTATAAAACTTATATTCTTGAAGTTATTTATAGTACTTTGTACCAGATTTCCTCCTATAATAGTCTCACTTTGGATTACTGGATTAATAATATTTTTATTAATCATACCTGAAATTATAGTAGCAGTTGTTTCATCTATTCCAGATATCAAATCTTGGGGATATTTATTTGTTTTGACAACAATATTACCCTTACTATTTAGAGTAGTTAATTTAGTTAAATTCTTATGCAGAGAATTTTCATATTCGTAATTAATTACAGTAGAGATAGGGTATTGTCCATTTTTATCATAATTATTTTCGATAATACTTTTAGGATACCACCATTCTGAATTTATTCGATAATATCTAATGTCTCCTATGACTTTAAATGTAGGGTTAATTAATAACGGATTTACGTATCTAATAATACCTTTTATGATTTCAATACTTCCTAACGAATAATCATAAAACTTCTCATTTACTAATTTCCCTGTATTGCTGAATATTTCTTCTTTCAATAGCTGTCCATTACTCAAATTAATAATATTAGGTACTCCAGGTATAAAATATTCCTCTGCTAATTCGTTATAATTTTTGTATTCATAAGAATGACTACCCAAATTATTTCCATTCTGGTCTACATCCGAAACATATACTCTGTCGTAACCTATTATACTTCCTTGTGCAGAATATCCTAAAGGAACTACACTTTGTGATTTTCTATTAATAATTGTATTCAATTCAGCAATTATAGTACTCGCACCAGAAGAAATACCACTATAAGTTTGTTTAAGAGCTGAATCAAAATAATAATATTTTATAGGAGACATCAATCTACCTGTTGACTCACCATTATGTTTATATAAAAATTTTTTTTGTTTTAAAATTTCTTGCCCTTCATAAGTTGTAATTGTTTTAATTCTTAAACCTGCACCTATAAGGTCATTATATTCAGGAATTAAAGCAGATTCTGTATAAGTACCAGTAATAGAAATCGACAATGACTTATCTTCTACATTGTTTACTTTCAATCTATAATTCCCAGGTTGTAAATTTGTACTTGCAGATGCATGAAACACACCATTACTATCGAAGTTTATTGTCGGGGTTAGATACAAAATAGGGTTCCCATTTTCAGTTTCTAATGCAGCATATCCTTTACAATCCGATTGATTATTAATATTAGCCGTACTTTTATCTAAACTAAAATCAACAAAAAATAAAACAGGTTCTGTTAATGTAAAAGACTGAATACTTTCATTATCAGGGTTAATAGAACCATTTGCATCAACATAAGCACTATATCCAACATTGTTTTTTTTATAACTTATTCCGTTTGAATAATAATTCGGTTCATATTGAAAATGTACAGAAGCTCCTGTAGGATATTTAATTTGTTCCAAAATAGCAGCTGGCATTGTATCTTTATTAGGTTCTCTATTGGCTCCCATGAAATACCTACCATTTGTCATATTCTCAGGACACAACATTTTCTTTGGATGAATAAAAGAATAGTCTCTTTGATCTAAACCAATACCCCCTTGTATAGCTGTGTTATAAAAATTATATTTATTAACCTGAATATTATTATTATCTCTACCATTATAATAACCCCAGTGGTCAATAGAGAAAGAAAGTTTATCTGGAAGAGGTATTGAATTATAAGTAAAAATATATGCCGGTTTTTTTTCATATAGCATAGTATTTTTATTTATGTATGTTTCTTGTATAGAATCCAATTTCGATCTTAATAAATCTTCTGCATTTGCTGAATTTGACAAAACATATTCAGCGTTAAAATAACTTTGAGAAAAAATAATTTTTTTTAGAGATTTACCGCTTAAATCAAAAAGCTCAGCTTCTTTCAATCTTTGGGGCTTACGAAAAGAATCATTTAATCTTCGTAAATCCTGTCTATCCTCCGTATTAAACAAGATATAACCATTATTAAATTCAATTTTTTTTAAATAGATATCTTTTATTAATTGTTGTTGAAAAACATAATTATTATCAAGAGGAGGCCAATCAATATTACTTGGGGAATTCGGTCCTTCTAGAATTAAAAAATCACTAGACCCTTGTTGCAATGTTTCACTATAGGTTAGTGTACTAAGTGTTCCAAAATTAGTATTATCATAAATAAAATCTATCTTTTCACCTTCTGGAGTTAATACTTTGGTTAAATACCAAGCTGTATCAACTTCTTCTGTATTCTGTGCGTATTGATTAATTCTTCTATTTACTACCTCTTGATAAGTCGTAGGGTCGTCGATAGGGATAGGAGTATTAATTGCATAAGTATAATCCGTAGTTTTTTCTACAGCATGTAATTCATTTGTGCCTAAATAATACTTCCATCCATTACCATCAATAACTATCCATTGATGAGTTTCAATATTGTAAGAAAAACTCAAGTTGTTTTGGTCTATTGAAGTAGCTGTAACTATATTATTATTTATAGTTTGAAATTTAAATACAAACTTTCCTGAATATCCTAAAAAATTGTAAAAAAAGATATCTGGTTCTGCATCAACTCTTAATGATTTATCTGGCGAGTTGATTCGACTATATAAATCATCAATTTTGGGATCACTCTGACCAGTAGAAAAATATTCTTCTGGTGGTAACGAATTTCTAATATAACCTGTATGTGCGAAATCATCCGAACCTCTTACTTGTCTAGTAATAACTCCTCCAGCATGTAAACTCCATCCTAATCCAACCCAGCTCGCATCTTCATTTACTCTTATACCGGAAGAATGATAACTAATTTTTATAGGTAAATCTATTTTTCCAGATTTAATTTCAAATAAAGGAATAGATATGTCGGGCACCCCTGTATAGTTACTCACAGGAACATCGGAGTATTGTCCTAAAGATGAAGCATTAGGAGATGGAGGTATAATTGTAGATGTTCTGTCTTGTGCCCAATTGGGTGTATTGATAAAGCAGAATAAAGCTAAAAACAGTATAGTATTTTTCATCTTAATCATAATCTATTTTTTAATATTTAATTTTTTTAATCACTTTAATTCCATCTGACTGCACATTCGTCTTAATATTGACCACATAAATACCCTCAGGATACCTACTCATATCAATCGGCACGGTACGACTACTAATGGTAAATTGCTGCAACGTCTTTCCCGCAATATCCACCACAGTAGCAGTTCCTGTTTGATACTCGTACCCAATAATGATATTGGTAAACGTACTCACAGGATTGGGTATCACCTCAATCGAAGCCTGTACCGTCAAGGGTACCAACTGGTCTTGCAACTTCACTACCCAAAAATCATTACTTCCTAAAGTGGTACTCTTATCTCCTGATGAACTCGCATTCGAGGTTCCGGCTAACAAATAACCGCCATCACGAGTACTAATGAGTTTGCGCAAAATGTCCTCACCACCACTGCCTACTATTTTCTCCCAAACAGCTTCGCCTTGAGCAGTCACTTTCAACGCGATATAATCATTAATGCCATTGGCCTCTTTCTGCAATACGCCTTTGGCGGTACTAGCACGCTCACTTTGGGCATACCCGCCCACCAAAAAACTATGATCGCTATTCTCAACCAAAGAGGTCAAAATATCCACCTTGCCGTAATTATAGGTTTCACTCCAAACCACACCACCTTTGGCATCCAAACGCAACAACCAAAAATCAGAGCCCGATTGCACACTACCTCCCTTCACAGTCAGAGCGCCTGGACTATTCGTATTTCCTCCAACTATGTATCCCTCGTCGGCTGTTTGATGAATCACATACAACTGGTTATCTCCTGTACCGCCATAAGCATGCTGCCATTCAATAACCCCCATAGCATCGGTTTTTAGAATCCAATAATCACCAATACCAATACTAGCTTCGGTCTTATCTCCTGATTGTGGCGAGTTGGAATACCCTCCCAAAATATAGCCGCCATCTTTGGTCTGTTCCATACTGCGCAACACATCACTGTACAAACCACCATAGGTTTTTTGCCACACTACAGTACCTGTAGCATCCAGTTTGACAATCCAATAATCCATATTCCCACGACTAGCATCTGATTTTGCCGTCAAATCCACCTTGGCAGTACTACTAAGCACACCAAGACCCGAACTCGGTGCTGGAACCACCTTACCCGAACTCGATGAACCGCCCAACAAATAGCCGCCATCTCGGGTAGGAAGTACTGTCAACAAATCCTCTTGACCACTTCCTCCTATGGTTTGTTGCCATTGCTCCTGACCTTTGGCATCCAATTTCACTACCCAAAAATCCGACAAGCCCTTACTATCCGACTGCTTATCCATACCCTTATTCGAACTCGAAGTACCCGCTAGTATAAAACCGCCATCTTGAGTTCCTTTGATACTTTGCAACAAGTCAAAGCCACTTCCACCCAAGCTTTTTTGCCAATCCAACTGACCGCTGGCATCCATTTTCCAAACCCAATAATCCAAATCGCCGTTATTCCCAGCGGTTTTAGTTCCTGTTTTTCCAGACAGCGAACTCCCAGCCAATATGAATCCATTATCGGCAGTGGGTTGAGCATCAAATAAATAATCAGCATTTTTTCCTCCATACGATTTTTCCCAGAGGATGTCTTGCCCATGCATGAAAAATGTTGCAAAAAGCAAAAAATAGAAGTAGTTGTTCTTCATAATAAATAATGATTTTGGTTGTACTATTTATATATGAAATGAGACCGTACTTGCCCAGTAAAACAAAGTCTAGGCGATTCAATTCGGGGGAAGAATTCAATCCAAATATTCTTCAAAAAGCATAAAGCCCTCACAAAGAATTATTTAAGCAAGGCAATTAAAAAACAATTCTGAAATAAATTTTACGGTTTTCCGCATATTTTTTAACAATTGAATTCTTCTAAAAATATCAAGTACAAAAAAACCTCGATAATAATATCGAGGTTACAATAAGAGATAATTAACAACAGTAGTGTAATACTACTCCCTAAAGGGTGTAGCTACAGGTAATACAGAAAAAGTTGTGTCTACAATTTCAAAACCTCACTACACCCTAGAGTAAACTACTAACGGCAAACACCACAAGTTCCACCATTTTTAGCACAATGCTTACAGTACTTGCAGTTTTTACACGCCTTACAATTAGCAGAGCCAGTACACTTACCACCAGCGTGATAGGTAGTAAAACCCATCATTACACTGCCAACCAATAAACTCAAAACAATTGCTTTTTTCATCGGATATAAATTAAAGTGAAACAATACATTGCATTTCCATCGCAATAACACAACAATTCTGAAATAAATTTTACGGTTTCCCACATATTTTTCCACAAGCAACAACCAAAATCCCGTAACAAAAAAGTACGGTTTCCCGTAATTCGTTTCAATCTATTTTAATTAAGTTTGATATACTAATCCCAAAATCCAAATCAGTGCACAACCTAAAACAGACCAAAATGAACATCCTAATTGTTGACGACCATCCAATAAATGTTGAAAGTTATGCATCAATAATAGCAACTACTGACCCAACCAAAGATGCTAAACTTCACCTGGCTTTCGACTGTAAACAAGCCTACGAAATCATTGCTGAATTCAAAAACAGCGGAAAGATTATGGATATGGCATTTATTGATATTAGTCTTCCTCCCTACGAAGAAAAAGAGTTATTCTCTGGGGATGATGTGGCGGCTCTGATTCAAGATTATTCTCCAAACTGCAAAATCATCATCATCTCCATGTACAACGAACCCGCTTGGGTAGATAGTATAATTAGAAGAATACAGCCCCAAGTTTTTATTGCCAAAAGCGATATTAATTTTGGCATTATTTCCAAAATACTAGAAGATATCCATAACAACCAATTGTATTATAGTCAAACCATAGTTGACGCACAAAACAAAATCCCTGTACAAAATTTCGATTGGGACAAGCACGACAAAAAAATCTTAGAACTACTTGCAAAAGGGGTAATGACAAAAGACCTTCCTAATTTCATTCCTCTTTCCCTAAGTACTATCGAAAAAAGAAAAAACAATTTGAAAAAACAGCTCCTTTTCAAAAAAGGCACCGACATCGACCTCCTCAATAATGCTGAAAAAGCAGGAATCGTGAATTTTTTTAAATAATCCCGATTTAAAATGGAATCCCAAAATTTCAACTCAAGAATTCGAAATTTTGAAAAAAATCCAAATCATTGAAACCCAAATTCAAGATGAACTACACCTTTTTGCTCTCAACTATACGAGCCATTTGTTTGGCATTTTACATTTTTTGTTGACCACTACATGCAATTGTGCGGAAAACCGTAAAATTATTTTCAACAAACTACTTAATTTTCGCGTTTAAAAACAAAATAACACGTTTGTTATTATTCTAATGTACTATCTCCTTTGATAGTGCATTGAAAAAATTAGTATGTAAAATTCAAACAGGGAATCCGAAAACTGGAACAAAGAGTAGGAAGAATTAAAGAAATAAAATTATGCCATTATTTAATAAGACAGATATGACTTATAATGGATATCAATGGACCGCTTATCCAAACGACAATCCAAAAGTAACTGGAAATCCAGATAGTACTAGGTTCAACAGAAATGAAGGATATGAAGTTCTGTATCTTATAAATACCCTAGCAAATGGGTGGGATTTAAGTCAAGTTAAAGATTGCCAAAAAATCGAAAAAATGATTCATGAAAGATTACCTTCTAATATCGTAATGCAAATAGAAGTGAAAAATTGGATCAAATCAAATTGGAATATTTATTAAAAATAACGTCAGCATATATTTTTAATTCTTGTTTATATAATAAAAATGTGAACAAATAATTTAGAACATAAGAATAACAAATAAAGTGACTGAAAATCCAAATTAATACGATTACCTAAAAATATAAATTTAAATAAGCTGTACTAACATCAGATTTGTTTTTTCAATTACTCGACATTTTAGAACTCGATTATCTTGATTTTTTTAAACAGATAAAAAACAAAGTCAAACACAATGTAATTGTTCTTGTCATATAAACTAAAAAACATAATACAATTCTTAATATAACCGTAAAATTCATCTGAAAATTAAGCGCAATTTTGAAAAAGTAAATTATTATAAATGGAGCATTAGAGATAAATACGATAAACTAATGTTTTTAATTTTAGATTAACACAATGCATATATCAGGTGTTATGCCTCATCCAAAAGACAACACTTATCAACAAATGACAAATGAGAAAATACATTGAATACAAAAATGAGATTTCAGATACTGACTTATATGACGGTTTGGTTGGTTATGGACTTTTTGCAGAAAAAATACCTAACTTTTTGACTAGTGTTGAGTTTTTAGCATTTACCAAAACACTTAATTTTCCAATAAACGAAAAACCCAAAGATTATATCAGATATTCAAGTATGCGGAATATTAATATTCCAAGACCAATGGCAATTCCTGAACCTTTTGCATACTCAAATCAAGCAAATTGTTTAGCGGACAATTGGACTAAATTACAGAGTTACTTTAATGACAAGACAATAAATGATTCTTTCAAAATAAGTAGAATCCATTTAAGAAAGTTTGAAAACAAACCTGAACTTTTTGAAATGAACTACAAAAATTTTTCGAAGGACGGAGACCCTGAGCAAGATATAGTAATTAAAAGTAAATATGTTGCATTGGCTGATATTTCAAATTGTTTTCCAAGTGTTTATAGTCATTCCATTTCTTGGGCATTAGTAGGTAAAAGTTTATCCAAGTCAAAATCAAAACCAACAGACAAACACGAATGGTTTAATCAAATTGATTTCAACACACGTAATTTAAAGCATGGGGAAACAAATGGAGTTTTAATTGGGCCCCACTCTTCAAATCTAATTTCAGAAATTATACTCGTAGCTGTTGATAACGAACTAACGCAACAAAGTTTTAAATACATAAGAAATATAGATGATTATACTTGTTATGTTGACACATACGAAGAAGCGGACAGATTCTTTTTGAGTTTATCAGAAGAACTGAAAAAATATGAATTAACACTTAATAGTAAAAAGTCAAAAATAATTCCTTTACCGTTGGCAAGTGTGAAGAATTGGATTACTAAATTGAACCATTTTAATTTTACTAACACTTATACAGTAAATTTTAAAGAAGCAATTAGAGTTAAAGAATTAAAAGGCTTTATTGACTTTGCAATTGAACTAATGTTGGATGAAGATTCTGATTCTTCAATATTAAATTATGCCATAAAAATTCTTTCTAATAAACATTTAGATACAAACGCAAAAGACTACTACATAAAGCAAATACATCATTTAGTTTTACTTTATCCATACTTAATAAATCTTCTTGAACCAAAAGTATTTGAACCACACAAAATTGACAAAAGCATAATAAAAAGAATAGCACAAGACATTTACACATTAGGACTTAGAAAGAAAATTTACGAAGCCTGCTCTTACTCAATATATTGGGCAATTAAATATGATTTCGATATTGAAATAGTAACGATTAAACAAGATTCTATAAACTCTTTGGACTGCATCTTTTTAATGATTTCATATTTACATGATAAGAAGCACAATAAAAAAGCATATCTTAAAGAATATAAAGACCTGTCCAAGACTTTAAAAAGAGACGATTTTGACAGATATTGGCTTTTTATATATGAAACTTTACCTTGGATTGAATTAACAGATAACTATAGAACAATGAAAAAAAATGGGCTGACATTTATTAAACAAGAATTTAACTAAAAAGAATGCGGATTTATGACAGACGTATGGCAAAAAGCGGGTTCAGTTCTTGTTTAAAGCTCTGTGCTTCTATTCAATTTCAGAGCTAAGTTGACAATTTAGTTCTCCAACTATAACACTACTTAACCACACAGAAAAACTTTTCTTACTTTACGCTTGCATTCATAAAAGCCAATCTCTAACACAAAAAATATAAGCCAAACAATCGTTCGATTATTTGGCTTCTTAATTTATATTTCGATTACAAAAAGTGTTATTTTTTAGACGATAAATTTAAGGTTGATTTTTTATCCAAAAATCCATCTTCAAAATTGTAATAGGTAACATTGTGTACTGGAACTATTTTACCTTTAGAATTAGGTTCTTTCCCTTTTTTAGTAATTTTTATTAGGTTTTTCTTTTTATCAAAACCAATGTATTGTTTATAACGAGTACGTTGGTATTCAAATTCATGAGCATCTGCATCGCTATAAGAAGAAATACAACTAAATATCTTATAGCCATCTATAAAGACTGATGATGATTCAGCTTCTATTCCTGAGCCATTATATTCTTCTGTTATCATTAATGCTTTGTCCGTTTCAGACAATTGAATTATTCTTCTCTTTGATGGAGGTTGTCCCCATGTGCCAAATTTGTTCACGAACTTTTGAAAATAATCTAACTTATACTCCTTTTTTTCTTCATTCCAGCTTAATCCTATTAAACCTAAAGAAGGTTGACAGGCATGACAGCTATTATTGAATGTATTTGTGTAAGTAAGGATAACTCTTTTATCATCGTATAAATTTTTATAATCAAATACGGTATCAATCATTGTTATTAGAGTATCTTTTTTATGCTCCCAAGTAAACTGAACACTTTCGCTAACATTAGGAATCCATCGAAAAGTACTGTCAATTGCATTGTACTTCGTTTCAAAAAGCTGTGCCACTATATCTTTGGCATCAACATTTTTAGGAAAAGTGATTTGAGAATGTGCTACTTGAAAACTGCTCTGAATAGTCAATAATATTAATATTCTAAATTTGATTTTCATTTTTATTTTATTAGATATTCAAATGTATTTTTCCTAATACTAAAAAGACCTAACTGCACGAACGTTAGCAACTGAATTTTTAGCTCCTGTTAAATTCGCACTACCACTTGTGAAATTTGAATAATAAGCATTTAAGCCTGAATATTCGCTTGAACTCCAATAATTAGTCCCTGAGAATCCTCCAATTGCAGTTTTGTTCAAAATCATCTTATTCATCTCATCTCTACTCGGCAAATACCAGTCACTGTAACCATTTAATACTAAATCATAGCATAATTTAGCTGCATAAGTTCCACTTCCATATACATTAACAGCTGTGTTTGTGTTTGAATTTCCTGTTCCTAAAGCTGTACCAGTCGCTCCAGTAGAGGCATTACTACCACCATTACTCCAAGTAATGTTTATCACTTGGTCTGATGTTGCTGAAATAATTCCGTGAAATTCTCCTGCTACATATCCTGGGTCACCTGCTTGCAAAATATAAGCAATTACCCCTCCTTGATAGGTTTGCCCAATTGTTGGCAACGTAGTAAAGCTAATTTCATTTCCATAACTTGTTCCTGCACTATTGGAAGCGTAAGACCTGATGTAATATTGTGTATTTCCTGTTAATCCAGTTACATTACTTGTGAAGCTTCCTGAGCCAGTACCGTCGGTTGTTTTAGTTGTAAGTGAAATAGTAGGATTTGCCGAAGTTCCCCAAACAACTCCTCTTGATGTGATAGTTCCCCCTCCATCTGATGAGATATTTCCTCCAGTAACAACTCCAGTAGAAGTTAATGAGGAATTAGCTGTAGTTGTTAGTACGGGAATAGTTATTGGAACAGGTATAGATATTGAAACTTCATTTGAATAAGTTGCTGAATTACCTGCTGAATTTAAAGCATAAACTCTGTAAGTATAGGAGCTACCTGTTGAAACACTGGCATCAGTATAAGTTGTTACATTTGAAGAAAGTGAAATCAATTGGGAGTAGTTTCCAGTACCTGTTTTTCTTTCAATGGTAAATCCTGTTTCATTAGTTGAATTATCTGTCCAAGTCAATACTATTTGATTACTGGCAAGGTTTCCAGCTAAATTAGTTGGAGCTACAGGAACAACTACAGGATTTGAATCGTTAGACGAACATCCAACAATAAAAATTGATGTCAGAGTTAAAATAATGTGTTTTAATTTCATTTTTGATTAAATTTTTTGACGATTATTAATTGATATTTTACTATTTTCTAATTAGTTTTAAAGTTGTGAATCAACGAGTAACTTATGTTTCTACCATCACTGGTCTTTACGCACCAGAAATAGGTTTTATTGCTTTCAACAGTTGCGCTATAGCTGTTTGTAGAAGAACTAATTGGAGTAGTGTAACTTCTCACTTTCGCCTCATCCGTGTCAATATAAACTTCATAGGTTAGAATCGAGCTATCAGGGTCTGAACCAGTCCACGATAAAGTTATTTTGTTGCTTACTGGAGTAACGCTTGCTCCGAAAGTAGGTGCTGTTATCGTTGCAGGAAACGGAGCGTAACTGGTAATACCAGTTCCTGCTAAATAAAACTTGTTAGATGAAGAAACACCTGTTTTGGCTGTCTTAGTACTCTTTGATGTTATTTGCCATTTATAAGGCTGTCCTCTTGTTAAATTAATCGTAGTAGTTACTGCTGGGTGAGCAACTGTCTTAGTTGTAACCACATTAGTAACTAAATTAGTAATTGCTAATTCATAACTATCTGTATTGTTGGCAACAGCCCAAGTAAATACAACATCACCGGTAGTCGTTGTTACATTTGTTCCATCTTCGCAAATTGTATTGTTTGAAGGAAGATTTAAGCTCACGACATCAGGTGATTTAATCTCAGGAGTAATAGGCTCGTTGCCTGAACCACCACAGCTAAGTACTAATGCAGAAAGTAGAATCAAATAGCCGTATTTTAGTTTATTTTGTATCATAGCTTGATTACTTTAAAGGATTGACTTACTGTTTTTGAATTAAGAGTGATAATGTAGCTTCCTTGTGGAACACCACTTAAATCAACCTCAACTTCTCTTGTTTCTCCAACTGTAAGGTTCATTTTTTTGATAGTTGCTCCTGACAAATTATTTAAGTTCATAACAATATTTTCTTCTGTTCCTCCAACGAAAATATGCAACACACCAAAGGTTGGATTCGGATAAATAAAGGCTTTTTCCGAAATAAAGATTTCTTGCTGATAAATACCTTGACAGTCTTTATCGGTGGTAACACTAATTGTATTCAGACCAGTAGGAAGTACAGTACTAAAGTTATTATCATTCACAGTAGTAGTTTTCCCATTAACATTTACTGAGTAGTTTTTAGCCCCTAACATAGCCAAATTGATAATACCTGTTGAATTATCAACTTTAGCATAAACGCTTAGAGGGTCAGGTTCAGTAACCTCAATATCAAAACATTGTTTTTGATTTGGTTCAGAAGCTATAGCAAAACAAATAGTGTATTTTCCTTTCTCCAATCCTGTAATACTCCAAGTACTTGTGCCTACAGGAACAGTTTGAGTATTTGAGTAGCTATTAACCCCTGTAACAGTAACTTGATACGCATAATTAGTATTAGTAATAGTAGCGGATATTTTTCCAGTTTTCTTACCAATGCAACTGTTAGATTCTACTTGCATTTTGAAATTAGTAGATGCTAAATTATAAATACTTGGTTTTGTTGAAGTGTAATTAGCATTCCAACCATTCGATCTTAATGCCTCGTCAGATAAAAACTCAACATACATATTCCCTGTTGTGGAAGTTACAGATGGTGGTAATGTTGTACCAGTAAATTTGCCTAAAACAGGAGCGGTATTATTACTTCCGTCATAAACAATCACCCCATCATAATTTAGTTCTGTATCAAAAGCAGTGAAATTTAGAGTAACTGTTTTGGCATTGGTGGGTTGAATGAGCCAAGCACAATTGGAATTATTAGCATATTTATCCGTTCCACTTCCATCTGAAAATGTTCCTGTTGCAGTGGTTAGAGTTGTTGCAGTACTATTACAATAAGGTGTTTGTGTTGAGGTATAGTAGCCAGACCAACCTGAATAATTTAGCTCGTTATCTGAATAGAATTTAATGAACAGACTTCCACCTGATGATGTTATTGCACTTGGAATAGTTGAACCTGTAAATCTACCTAACAGTGTTGCCGATTCATTAATTCCATCATAAACTTCAACTGCATCATAAATGGATTTACCATCTGAAGAAGCACTTTCTAAATTAAACTCTTTAAAATTAAACGTTACAGTATTGGCTTGTGGGGGTTGTATTAGCCATGAACAACTCATATTGTTACAGTAATTGTTTGCACCACTACCATCGGTTATTGTTCCATAATCCGATGTATTTAGTGTTGTAACCCCTGAACAATAGGAAGAACCTGTTGAGGTGTAATTAGCGGTAAATCCTTGAGATACTGTTCCGTAATCCGAAACAAATACCACCAACATCTTGCCTGTGTTAGATGTAATTGATGCAGGCAAAGTTGCTCCTGAAAACACTCCTATTTGATTAGTGGCATTTGAGCTATCAAAAACATAAATTTTATCATAGTTTAATTCCGTGTTAATTGTAGAAAAATTCAAAGTCACACTGGTTGCACAAGGAGGAGCAATATACCAAGCGCATTGTTGATTGTTAGTGTAATTAGCAGTACCTGAACCATCATCAAATGTTCCTGTTGGTGTTGCTAAAGTAGTTATACCACTACAAGTTGGAGTAGTAATAGTTGAAGTATAATTTGCTGACCAACCACTTGAAGTAGTTGAGGCATCTGAAATAAATTTAACACACATAGCACCAACACCATCAGTAGTTGAAATTGTTGGAGGAAGTGTATTGCCCCACCAAGTAGCTAATAATGGATAGGTGTCATCTGGACCATTATACACATACACTTTATCAATATTAGCTTGTGTATTAAATGCTGTAAAGTTTAAGGTGATTTTTGTTGCTCCTGCTGGAGCAATAACCCATTTACAATTGGCATTATTGTTATAATCTGCCATTCCACTTCCGTCAGTTATTAAACCAATATTCGTAGTTAATTTTGTAGTACCATCGCAAGACGTAGTAGGATTATTGCCTATTCCTACGGCAAACCATGCTTGTCTAACTGAATCATATTCTTGTGAATGAACACCATTTATTGTTGGAAAAAGTTCTTCTACTGCTATGAGTGAGTTAGAATACGCGCTCAAATAATCTGATATTGGGGTAAGATGATAAACAAGATTTTGATATGCAATTTTAGTTGCTTTATCTATGTTAATGCCTGATACATTATAGATTGGTTTGCTTACTTTGTCATCTATATTTCCAGTTCCACCATGACTTAATAAATAAAACCAATAATTTTGAACACCGCTATTTGTATGTACACCACCATCAGGGTCTGTTTGATTTGGATAAGTATTTGGAACTAAAGGGTGCCAATAATCTCCTTTATATGTATTAGGTTGATTTCCACATATAGGGCAATCTCCCACTTTTTTTGTTTCTACCATAGAGCGTAAATAATTAGGAGTTTTAGGTACAACATTTTCCCCTATAGTCCAATTAGGGGTTGTAGACCCAAAAAATTCAATTGCAGTTCCAAAAATATCAGCAAACGATTCGTTTAGTGCACCTGATTCATTTTGATAGAAAAGATTTGCTGAGCTATTAACTACTGCATGAGTAAATTCATGTCCCACTACATCCATTCCAGATAGATTTGTAAATATTTGACCATCACCATCACCATATGACATAGCTGTTCCATTCCAAAAAGCATTATTATATTTTATTCCAAGATGAACATAGTTTCTTATTAAACTTCCTTGATTATCGAAACTATTTCTATTAAACTTAGTTAAATAAAAATCATACACTTTTTCCATAGCCCAATGTACATCAAGACCAGGATTATTTCTATCGCTAACAATAATATTTCCTGATGTTCCATTTGATGAAAAAGGGAATGTACCTGTAATGGCGTTAAATGAAAAACTTCCCAATAAATCATTACTTGATGTTACATCATAATCGTATATTTTTAATGTGTAAGGGCTATTAGAATTAGATAGAACTAATTTCCCTGTATCTAATGTAATAGGCAACGAGGTATTCATATATAAAGCATTAGCGTTAATGCCATCAACTTTATTTACTTTAGACCAAATCAATAAATTATTTGAGTCTCTAATTTCGATGAATATGTCTGGTTTATCACCATTTAAATTACTTTCTCCAAAAAAATCTTCCCAGTTATTATTTACCGTTGAGATTGTAACTGATTCTAAAACTATTTCTTTTGAAGTCCAATTATTTGAAGTATTTGTAAAATCAACTGCATCAGAATAATTAGAGCTATTTCTCATATTAAAGGTTTGAATAGGTCTTGAGGTTTCTCTTAATCGATATGTGCCTGCATTATTCTCCATCGATATAGTCTTAGTCCCACTATACAAAGTATTTGCTGTTCCAGTCACATCTGCATGAGCAATTTTTCCTATTTTGTTAATTGTCTCGCCAGTGAGAGCATCTATATAAATATCAACATTAGCATACGGAATTTCAGAGAATATATTGACTCTATAACACAATCTAAAGTTTTCTTTGGCATATATTCCATTAACAGGAGCTATTACAAGCTCTGCTTTAGGAAAATAAGTTGCATTTATATCTTTTTTAATAGTTTTTAAAAACTCTTCTTCCTTTGGGTTATTCCACAAATATTTTTCAGCACCAACAAATTGAATTGCTTTTTGAATTGCTTCTTGTTTTGAAATACTGGCTGTGCTATTCATATTAAGACCTGAAAAGAAATTTCCATTTACAGATGTTAATTTCCCATTCTTTTCATGTAATAAGAGTTGAACACCATCTAAAGCAATCCCATTGAATTGCTGTTGAAATCGGTAATGTGTATAACCGATATTATCTTGCTCTTTTTTTAATAAAGTAAAAGTATCATTGGAAGTTATTTGTAACTTATTTGAAAAAACAGTAAAAAAATCATTGGCAGTTGTAGCACTTGATTCTGTAAATTTTATTATAGTTGTACCTCTTTCTGAATCAAACGTATAGTTAGATTCTAAGTTGTTTTCTCCCTCTTCTTCTGGAGTAATTATCGCTATTTGCTGTTGCGTTTTCTTAATAACAGAGGATTGTTTCCCAATACTTGATGGTAATGTAATCTGTTTAACTTGCGCAACAGATGAAGTATAAAACAGCCCAAATAGGAAAAGGTATTTTAATGTTGATGGATATTTCATTGTCTTTTAAAATTTAGGTGGTCATTTTGAATTGGAATCAGATGGTCAATTTAAATTGGAATAGGAGGTAAATATCACTGGGATTTGAAATTATTTAATTGATTAAATAATTCAATAGGAAAAAATTCGTAAGTAAAATATGGTTCTACAATTTTAAAGACGACATAAATTTGAGGATGTAAGTTAGAACGATATTTTTCTAATATTTCGCCATTATTTTGTATATAATGCACCCAAAATTCGTCAAACTCATCCGATTCAAAAGGGGGCATATTAATATATTCATGGATAGGTAAATTATAAGGTTTGAATTTTTTATTATCCTTTTCTTTGTTCAATTGTTCTAATGATTTCATAGCAATATTTCAATTCAAATCAACTCCTTGTAGTACTTTTTCTTAACTCAGTTTGACTCTAATTGAATGTCCACTTGTTTACACCAGACACAACAAAAAACTTGGTAAATTTCTTTTTACTCCAACAGTCTTTCGTATCTGCAAATTTTATATTGAAAGCTTGTGTAGCATCTACACAAAACTGTCCATCACCAGAACCCCATTCAGTAGCTAATCCTTGACGACCTCTTATGTAAACATTACCACTATAATTTCCGATATTAATTGATTTATAACTATATGCAGGAATAGTATACCAACCAACTGAAGTCCAGCATCTATCGTTATTATTATAATAAGCATAGCAAGCACTTATTTCAGAACCTGTATTATTATAAAATTCAATTGATGTAGCGTTTTGGATTGAATTTGGTTTTGGAGATTGTATTTGTAATTGATTTCCAAACGAACTAACGGATAGTGAATACAATTCAGGTTCTCCATCAACAAAAAAGCGTTTTAAATAATTATAGTCTAAAGAAGCATTTGAAACATCTCTAAACGAACTTACTGGCATCATAGCATTTCTTGAATCGCCTATTTTAGGTTGGTCAATTACTCCAGCGGCATTAATGAGAACACTCAATTTATCTGGATTATAGGTGTGTCCTAAAGAATTCGTGATAAATCTAACATTATAACCCGACGCAGTAATGTATGTGTTACCATCAGCAAGTAGTTGTTTTTCTACACTTAATTGTTGATTTATAACAATATAATTTCCATTAATGCTATAAGCAACCCTCATATAATTATTGCCATAACTAGATAAATCATTTAATACCATTAAACAATCATACTTAATGTTATCGGTGAAGAAGGTAATTTCACAAATAGTAGTCTTTCCGTAAGATTTACTAGACACCATAAATATTGTGAAAAGCAAAATAAAAAATACTTTTTTCATAACAATCGTAGGTTTAAGTTGTTTGTAAGTTGGTGATTTGAAGTTTTTGATTAACTACTAAGTACAATCTTACAAATTACGCAGGATTGATTAATTAAAGTACAATTTTGCAGTTGTAATTTTTCCTAATTTAGGATTTTATGCTACTTTTGAGGAGGATTAAAACATTTGTAAGACTATGGATATCAAAATCATCTCAGCTAATATTAAAAAATATCGAGAGTTAAAAGGCTTAACTAGAGAGGTAGTTGCATCAGAACTTGAAATGTCAGTTAGTGGCTATAGTAAGATTGAAAGAGGAGAAATCGACTTGACACTTACTAAGCTTCAAAAGATAAGTGAAGTACTTGGAGTATCTGCTTCGGACATACTTAATTTTGATGTAACTAATATTTTCAATATTTCTAATAATCAACAAGTACAAGGATTAGGTAGCAAAGAAAGTAACATTACCAATAACCTTAATAAAGTAGATGATTATACCCAGAAGTATATCAAGATGCTTGAAGAAAAAATTCAGCAATTGGAGAGTAAATAGCTAACCATTTTAGCAGCTAAAAATAGGCGAATACCTCATGTTTAAAAGAAAAATAGGCAGTAGTTACTGTTTAGTATTTCGCTTCGATTTAAACCAAAAATAGCTGCAAATTAGTTGCTTAAAAAAATTATTATTTATAATAATTTTTTTAAGCAAAAAGCACGTTGCCTGAAGACTGAAAGTAAGAAAAACGTTTCGACTACTAATTAAACACCATTTTTTCAATCAAAAACCCAAAGAAATTTCTAAAAAAACAAATAGCTAATAATCGTTGAAAAACACTCTCTTTCTTTTCGTTAGCATAGAGTGTTTCTAATAGCTTTTATTTTAGCCATATTACTAATGAATTCATTAGGTTTTTGTGATACTTTTCTTTTGCATTTCCTTTTCGGCTTCTTTGCCATTTCTTTAAAAAAAGTATCGCTTGTTTTAATGCAATAAAGAAGTAGAAACAAACTAAACAAATTCTATTACTTCTACCGAATGGTTTTTTGTTTTAGATTAATGGTAATAGTGTTTTTTTTCTTTAAGAGTTGTTGTGCGTTTTTAGTATAGGAATTTGTAATAGTTTTGTAATGGAATTCTAATAGTAGAAACCAACTGAAACAAACAATAATCAAAACAAAATAACAGCTTAGTTTACATCATTATACTGGTAAAAAAGAATTAGGTCTTTTTCAATGTCGTATAAAAAGAAAATGTCTTTGATTCTTTTTAACGAATGATACAATTTTTCACTTGGTGAAAATTGTTTGATGCCCATGTAAACATTTCTTTTGAATCCGAGTGCTTTGGCTACTTTGGCATCCACTTCAAATATGTTTTGGTTAAAGAAATGTATCGCTAATTCGTAATTGGTTTTTAATGCCTTTTCGAATTCATAAACCTCGTGGTTTTCTTCTTTGTCGGACAAATAATGAAAACGGTTTTTACAACTGGCGTTGCAAAATAGCTTCTTTGGATTTTCGAAGTGTTCGATGACCGATTCACATTCGGGATTTTTGCATTTTTTTTCTGTTCTAAACATTTTTCGCTATATTTGTGTTTAATTGCAAATGTATAAAATTTTATATTACATTTGCGTAATAAATTAATGCGAAATGATATCTATACTCGACTATTACCCATTGCTAACAGAAAAGAAAATCCCTTTGAAGCCCTTAGACGTACATCCAAGGGTGTATTTCAATTGGAAACAAGAAGGTTTGCTAAACGAAAAGGAGTCTAATCCAAATGAGGAAAATATAGCTGTTCAAAGAAAAAAAGTGTTTCTGAATGTTTATGAAGCACTTTGGGTTTTAATTATTAAAGAACTTCGCAATTTGAATATTGATTTAAAAACAATTTTAGAACTTAAGAAGTTTATGTTCACTGTAGTTACGGTAGATGAACAAAAGTTAGGGTCGCTTTCTAAAGATGAAATTATGGCTTCTATTTTAGACCGCATTCCACTTGAATTTCATCAAGAGGTTAAAGAAGGACTAGCGGATAAAGAAATAGAGGATTTATTAGAAAAAAAAATAGATGAGGATTCTATAATTGCTTTTAAATATATCGGGAGCCTACTGACGAGTGTTTTACTTTTACAAACGGCGGTTTCAATTGTTATCATCAAAGAAACAAAAACTTCAGAATTAGAATTTTTAATTGCTCACAATAACAATAACGCATCAGTAGAAGAAAAAGAGGAACTATACGAATTATATGCTAGTCATTTTTCTAAGGATACCTTAATAAATATTCCAATTCTTCCTTTAGTGTCTCAATTATTTGAAGACAAAAAGTTTGATAAATATTGTATTGCCTTTGGATTATTCAATTCCTATGAAAAAAAACTACTCAAAGCCTTAAATGATGATTCTTGTAAGAAGATAAGCATCATCAAATACGATTCAGAGCGTATTACTTTCGATATAACAAAAGAAGCAGATGTAAAGGGTGACCATGCAAAAGAAATAAGAAAGATTTTGGGGTTGAAGCAATATGAGAAAGTAGAACTAACCTACCGAAATGATAAGCATTTAGTGATTAAAAATACACAAAGAGAAAATAATTAAATACGTCCTAAGTATCCCTTAGCACAAAATCGACTTATAACAAAAACAAGTATGTCCTACTTCTTTTTGTCCGAGAGTCAAAATGGAATTAGAAAGAGCAAAACAAATTGTAAACAAAAACAGAGAGAAAAAATTAACAGACCAACAAATTAAAGAAGTACTTGCACTAGCAGAGATGTTAGCCAGTTGTACTATTACTAATCTTAAAACAGCCAGCTTAAAATGAAAAATGTTATACTTTACGTGCGAGTGTCCACTGATGAGCAAGCAGGAAGAGGGTATTCGCTTAGAGACCAAGAGCAGAAGTTGATTAATTATTGCCAAAACAATAATTTAAACGTGTTGCATATCTTCAGGGAAGACTACTCTGCCAAAACATTCAAGCGACCTGAGTTTAAGAAATTATTAGAGTACTGCAAGAAAAACAAAAAGGACATACACCAACTGATTTTCATCAAATGGGACAGATTCTCTAGAAACACAGCTGAATCGTATCAAATGATAGGGGTGTTCAATGAACTAGCCATTCAAGTGAATGCTATTGAGCAACCCTTGGACTTATCCATTCCAGAACAAGGATTGATGTTAGCTGTATATCTCTCAATGCCAGAGGTAGAAAATCAACGTCGTTCTTTAAATGTGACAGCAGGGATGCGAAGAGCACTTAAAGAAGGCCGATATGTTGGTAGTGCGCCAAAAGGATACGACAATGGAAAAGATGCCATTAAAAAGCCGATTTTAATTCCTAATGAAGATGCAAAATACATTCAGGAAGCCTTTGAACTCATGGCAACTGGAAATTACCAACGCAACGAGGTATTTTATAAATTAAAAACAAAAGGTTTTCAATCTAGCAAATCTGTCTTTGCAAACATTTTAAACAATCACTTGTATTATGGAGGAGTGTTTATAAAAGCCTATAAAGATGAGAAGGAAACCATTGTAGAAGGAATTCACGAACCTATCATTACCAAAGCATTATTTGATAAAGTACAGCAAGTGATGTACAACAGAAAAAGAGGGAATCAAAAAGTACCTAAAGCTCACAATGAGAACTTTCCATTGAAAGGCTTTTTACTTTGCCCAATTTGTAATAAACAAATGACAGCAAGTAAATCCAAGGGAAGAACTCAATACTACAACTATTATCATTGCATAAGTCCTTGCAAAGGAAGATATACTTCAGAAGAAGTACACCAGCAAGTAAATGACTTTTTAGGAGATTTGTCATTCGATAAGCAATTCCAAGAATTGTATTTTGAAATCATCAAAGCGAAACTAACAGAAGATACCAAGCAAAAAGCATTAGGAGCCAAACACTATGAAAATCTAAACTCAATTGAAGACAAATTAATCAAGCTACAAGATTTGTATATTGATGGGGATATGGATAAAACAGGATATGAATCGGCTAAACAACGTTACGAGAACATACGAGCAGAACTCAAATCCAAAGAAACGTCTTCTGAAGACAATAAAAGACTAGTTGAATTGTATAACAGAGCCACTAAAAAATTCATAGATATTGATATTCAGTATAATAATTCAAATCTAGAGCAAAAGAGGAAGATAATTGGTTCGATATTTGAAAAAAATATTCAATTTGAAAATAAAAAAGTTCGAACCGCTAGTTTGAATCCAATATTAAATGAAATCACTAGTATTAACAGAGGTTTACGAGCTAAAACAAAAAAGGATTTGACTAAAAAAATAGTCAAATCCTCTATGGTGACCGCGGAGGGGTTCGAACCCCCAACCCTCAGAGCCGAAATCTGATATTCTATCCAGTTGAACTACGCAGTCAGGTTTTACTTTTATTAATTACTACTATTCAAATCTGATATTCCCTGCCTGTCGGCAGACAGGTATCCAGTTGAACTACGCAGTCAGTTTATTTACGATTTTTGATATTCGATTTACGAAATCAAGATAATAATTTTTTTGTCAGCAAAAAGCGATTCAGTTGAATTAAAAAAATATTACTTTATCAATACTCTTTTTAAAAATTCTCTACCAATGCCTGTCTTTAAATATTTCTCTCGAAGAACAGCTTCTTCTCTTGTTTCAAATTTTTCGAAATATACTAATTTCCATGGAATATATCCTTTAGTAGATTTTGTCTTTCCAGAATTATGTTCTTGAACACGATTATCCAAATTAGATGTTTGACCTTTATAGAGTCTGCCATCTTTTTCACTTTCTAATACATAAACAAAATACTCCATCACTATTGAAATCTGATATTCCCTGCCTGTCGGCATACAGGTATCCAGTTGAACTACGCAGTCAGGTTATTTACGATTTTTGATATACGATATTCGATTTACGATTTACGATGTACGATATTAGCTTCGCTTCGCTCCGTTCGGCTTCGCCCCGGGTCGATTTACGAAATCAATTTAATCCTAAGATAATAATTTTTTTACAATAGTCGAGATGGTTTTTCCATCGGCTTTTCCTGCTAATTCAGCCGAAGCCAATCCCATTACTGCACCCATAGCAGCCATTCCTGAAGCACCATTATCGGCAATAATTTTAGCCACTACTGCTTCTACTTCTGCTTCTGACAATTGAGCAGGTAAAAATTTCTCGATTACGGCAGCTTGTAACAATTCAGGTTCAGCTAAATCAGGACGTCCTTGTTCTGTATAGATATTAGCGCTGTCTTTACGTTGTTTTACCAAACGTTGCAACAATTTAATTTCTTCGTCTGCACTGATTTCTTCTTTGGCTCCACTTTCGGTTTGTGCTAAAAGCAAGGCTGATTTTACCGCTCTCAATGATTCTAAAGCAACGGTATCTTTGGCTCTCATGGCGTTTTTAATTTCGTCCATGATTTGTGTAGCTAAACTCATATTTTCTATTTTTTAGTGTTTTGATTTATTTTGCCCCAGATGGTAGTGAAAAGCCTTTTTAGGAGAAAATGTATTTTTTTCTTGGAGTTAAAAAGCGACTTTAGGAGCTCTTTTACCTCCTTAGAAAAAAGCATTTTCGAGAAAAAGCTTGCAACGACAGCTGGACTAAGGCACGCAAATTTAGAACAATTTACCCGAACTAACAAAAGATTGATTACTTGGACTACTAGACAAAAAAATAACCCGAAAATCAGTTGACTTTCGGGTTATATTGGTTTTTGGTTAGCGGGGTTCTTTAATCTACATTATCATGTAGGTACGAGTTGTTAGAACGCAACTGCAAGTCATTGTTACTGTCTGTTCCCACAGATATTCTCGAATTGGTAGAATTTGATTGATTGGTAGAAAGTTCTACTCCTAATCTTTTATAGGCAGGTTCTTTCTCGTATTCATCAATTTTAGACACGTTGTTGTGAAACTTATAATTGAACTCTTTCAACTTTCTTCTTCTTTCGTCAGCACGAGCGCGCAAAGTTTCTTCGATAGTCATTTCCATTGGAGAAATCGATTCGAACTCAGAAGCCGCAATAGTTGATTCGTCTATTTTTTTCATAGTGATATTCAACTCTTCAGGAACTACTTCAGCCACTTTTTGCACTGGTTGAGTAGCCACAAATTCATTTTCTACCTCCATGTACTCTTCTAATGAGTGACGGATCACTCCGTTTTCAGCCACTTCAGTCATAGGTACAAATTGAACTGGATCAACTACTTTGATATCGTTGATTTCGTTAGAAGTCAATTCGAAAACCACTTTATTTTCTTCTACCACTGGCTCTGATTTAAACAAAGGCAAATCGAAAGAGAAAGTAGCTTGTTCTTCTTTTTGAACGGCTTTTGGCTGCGCTGTTTCAATAGCGTGCGCCTCAGGCGTTGTGAAGGTAAAATCGATATCATTAATTGGTGAAACGATTTCGAAAGTCACATCTAAATTTTTGATAAATTCAGACATTACGATTAAATCATTTTCATTGGTAATTGGTTCGTAAGCAGCAACCACTGGCTCAGACACAACAGCCGCAACAGGCTCTTCTTCTTCCAATAACTCAAAAACAATTCTTTCTTCAGTCGCCACTGGAGTTTCTGTATTCAAATCGAATGCAGGAACTGGAGTGTTCGATAAATTATGTGTGATTTTTTGCTCATCTTCTAAAGCGTGAATGATCTTTTTTGGCTCATTATTCACGATTTCATTTTGTTGCTCCAAGTCAAAACCTGTAGCAATAACTGTTACTGCGATGGCATCTCCAAGAGTTTCGTCTTCACCAACTCCCATGATAATATTCGCATTGAAACCAGCTTCTGATTGGATGTGGTCATTGATTTCACCAATTTCATCCAAAGTGATTTCATTTGTTCCAGAAACGATAAGCAACAATACGTTTTTGGCACCTTTAATTTTGTTGTCATTTAATAAAGGAGAATCTAAAGCAGAAATAATAGCATCTTTCGCTCTTGTTTCACCTTCAGCTATTGCAGAACCCATAATAGCTGTTCCACTATTAGACAATACCGTTTTAGCATCACGTAAATCGATATTTTGTGTGTAGTGGTGTGTAATTACTTCAGCAATACCTCTTGAGGCAGTTGCCAATACTTCGTCCGCTTTTGAGAAACCCGCTTTAAAACCTAAGTTTCCGTACACTTCTCTCAATTTATTATTATTAATAACAATTAGCGAATCAACTTGTTTGCGCAATTTTTCAATACCAATTAAGGCTTGTTCTTGACGTACTTTACCTTCAAAAACAAATGGAAGCGTCACAATACCTACAGTAAGGATATCGCGTTCTTTAGCCAATTGAGCAATTACAGGAGCGGCACCAGTTCCAGTTCCACCTCCCATACCAGCAGTGATAAATACCATTTTAGTATTTTGATCTAACATTTTTTCAATGTCAGAAATACTTTCAATAGCTGATTGTTGTCCTACATCTGGATTTGCTCCAGCTCCCAATCCTTCTGTTAAGTTGACACCTAACTGAATTTTGTTAGGCACAGCACTATTTTGCAAGGCTTGCGAATCCGTATTACAAACAATAAAATCTACCCCTTTGATTCCTTGTTTAAACATGTGGTTGATGGCGTTGCTCCCGCCGCCTCCAACACCAATTACTTTGATTACATTTGATTGGTTCTTTGGTAAATCAAATGAAATACTTCCAAATTCTGAGTTGCTCATCATTTTATTT
>JACCDS010348432.1_pt1 | contig 55066 bp, 60 predicted proteins | sample 7446441 | NCBI WGS metagenome assembly JACCDS01 (sample SAMN15323445, study PRJNA562643) | freshwater metagenome | isolation source: river surface water | place: USA:Blue River Watershed | collected 2017-08-17 | reverse complement strand
TACGCGCAACAGGTTGTGAATCTGCTCGAAATGTCCGATATTCGCGCCCTCGTTGACGACCGGAATGAAAAGGTCGGACGCAAGATCCGCGACGCGGAAGTGCGAAAGGTCCCCTTCATGTTGGTGGTCGGCGAGAAAGAGCAGGAATCCCAAACCGTGTCGGTTCGCCGCCATGGCGAAGGAGACCTCGGCGCCGAAACGCCCGCCCAGTTTGCGGAACGCGTACGCACCGAAGTTGCCCAACGGCTTGCTGCACTGTGAGTTGCGAGATAAATTTAAAACCTGAACCCTCTGAGGAACAATAGACCTTCGGGACCCCGCCAAGGACGTGGCTACCGCGAGCCGGAAGCTGCGCACAAGATTAACGAGCACATTCGTGTGCCGAGAGTTCGCCTTGTTCGGGAAGGGCAAGAACCCATCGTCCTAAGCGCGCGTGAAGCACAGGCCATGGCCGAAGCCGAAGAGCTCGATTTGGTGATGATCTCTGAAACCGCCGATCCCCCCGTCTGCAAAATCATTGACTACAAGAAATTCTTGTACGATCAGAAGAAAAAGCAGAAGGAAATCGCGGCCAAGGCGATGAAAGTAGTCATTAAAGAAATCCGCTTTGGACCCCAAACGGACGACCACGACTACGAGTTCAAGCTCAAGCACGCTCGAAAGTTCTTAGAAGAAGGTGCCAAACTAAAGAGCTTTGTGTTCTTTCGTGGACGTTCCATTATCTACAAAGAACAAGGCGAATTGCTGCTTTTAAAGTTGGCTCAAGACGTTGCCGACCTCGGCAAAGTGGAGGCCATGCCCCACCTTGAAGGAAAGCGGATGTTTATCTTGATCGCTCCGATCAAAAAGAAATAGTAGCTCAAATAATAGATCTGTACCATGCCTAAGATGAAGACCAAATCCAGCGCCAAGAAGCGATTCAAGCTGACCGGCACTGGCCAAATCAAGCGCAAGCACGCGTTCAAAAGCCACATTCTCACGAAGAAGGCCACCGACCGCAAGCGCCGTTTGACCCACGCTACGTTGGTGCACCCCTCCGACGTGAAATCTGTGAAGGAGCAGCTCGTTCTGTAATCCTTTTGTATTGTTCTCTGGTTTAATTCACCCTGCGTAAACGCCCCTAAGAGTCCGCCCCGTAGTTTACTACTGAGACGGTCCGCGTTACCAAAAATCAATTTTCTATGCCACGTTCTGTAAATAATGTTGCTTCTCGTGCGCGCCGCAAGCGCGTGCTTGAAATGGCCAAAGGCTACTTTGGTCGCCGCAAAAATGTTTGGACGGTCGCCAAAAACGCCGTCGAAAAAGCCCTGGGTTACGCCTACCGTGACCGCCGCGCCAAAAAGCGCAACTTCCGCGCCCTGTGGATCGCCCGTATCAATGCGGGTGCTCGCCTGCACGGATTGTCCTACAGCCAGCTGATGGGCAAGCTCCACGCCAACAATGTTGAACTCAACCGCAAAGTCCTGGCTGACCTGGCCATGAACCACCCGGAAGCGTTCAAAGCCGTTGTGGAGAAGGTAAAATAAATCGAATAGAGCTACTACTACGAAGCCGCCGGTTCCGCCAGGAGCCGGCGGTTTTCTTTTGGGGTAAACGTTTGCCACGGTTTGCGGATGTACATTAGCATCAAATGATACTATCATGTTCGGAGAAGTAGCACTTAATGCGCAGTGCATTAACCACCTAACGCAAATTCACGAGCTCCTCGGGTCGCTCACCTATGCTGGCTTGGGTTCCGCACCCTACGCCAACCGCAGTTTGTATTGGAGCCGCACCGTATCGTCTACGCTACGCATCGAAGGAAGTCCGCTCACGCGCGAACACGTTGACCAAATCCATGCTGCTCCGGCCCGAACCGATTGGGAGCGCGCCGCTCAAAATGCCCTGAGCGCGTACCAGGGGATTAAGTCATTTAACCCGTGGAGCGAACGCTCGTTCAAGAGTGCGCACCTGGCTTTTATGGACGGGTTGATTTCGCGGGCTGGGGTTTACCGAAGCTCCGGAGTTGCCCTGCAGCAAGGCGACCGAATCGTGCACGTTGCCCCACCGGCAACGGCCGTACCGGGCCTCATGCGCGTACTGTTTGCCGGTCTTAAGGCTGCGCCGGTGGGCCCCGTGGTGGCAAGCTGTGTCTTTCACTACGAGTTGGAGTTTATCCATCCGTTTGCGGACGGAAACGGTCGCCTGGGTCGGTTCTGGCACACCGTACTCCTGCGCCAGATCCATCCCATTTTTGACCACCTCAGCATCGAAGAAGTCCTCGACCGCGAACGGGACGCCTACTACCGGGCACTTGCGGCGGCTGATCGATCGGGCACCTCGCTTCCGTTTGTCGAATTTATGCTGGGAATCATCGCGCAAACACTTCGAGCATTTTTAAACGAACGGCCGAGCACGCCGCAGTGCAGCGAAGACCGAATTCAGTACTTCGTCGAATACGGACCTCCAAGCTTTGCCCGAAAAGACTACCTCGAGTTTTTTCCCTCAATTTCGCAGCCCACGGCCAGCCGCGACCTCAGGGTGGGAAGCGACCAGGGTCGCTGGATTCGATCGGGGACGAAGCGGACCGCAACCTACGTTGTGCCTCGACCTAACGAACGTCCGCACCGCGAAGCAGCCAGTGAAGTCCGCCCGCCGCGGCGCGCACGTAGGTAGTTCCGCCCTCGTTCCAGCGCTCCAGCTCACTAACCGGACCGCAGGCTTCACGCAACACGTCTGAGTTAAGAAATTCCGGACGCAGAAACCAGCGCCGGCCCTGGCGAAAGGCGTGCGGGTGCGCGCGCAGGCTTTCGGGCACTCGAGCCCAGGGCAATTCATTGACCGGACCCCACGCGTAGGCCATGGGTTTGGTCTGGGGGGCCGCGAACAACTGGGCGCCCGAGCCTGATTCGACGATGCGTCCGTCGTTAAGCACATCTATGCGGTGGGCCCATCGGGCGGCGTCGCGCACGTCGTGGGCAACCATAACTACCGTACACCGGGTTTTGCGCTGCCAGGCCCCAAGCAACTGCAGCAGGCGTTCCTTGTGGTAGCCGTCGACGTGGCTAAAGGGTTCATCGAGCAGCAGAACGCGCGGTCGTCCGAGCAGGGCCCGACCGATGGAGAGGCGCTGCTGCTCTCCGCCCGATAGGCTGTGGGCGGGCCGCGAGGAATCCATACCGAGGCCCAAGGTGCGCATCATGCGGCGAACGAGGCGGTCTTCTTCGTCGTCTAGTTTGCCCAGCACCAAATCGAGCAGGTTGTCGCGCACGCTGCGGTAGGGCGACAGCCCAAAATCTTGCTTGACCCACACCACTCCGGGGTGACCGGCGATCAGGCGGTCGCGCGAGTGCGGGTTCAGCCCTACCCAAACGTCGCCGGAGTCGGCAAACACCTGCCCCGCAAGGAGCGAAAGCAGCGTGGACTTGCCCGAACCCGAAGGGCCGTAGAGCGCCACCACCTGGCCTGGCGCCACCGACCATTCGGGCACCGACAACAAAAAAGCGCCCCGTGCCAGGCTGAGGCCGTCGGCACGGAGCGCATAGGGGTTGGCCACGACTAGAGGTGAATTACCTCGCCGTAGGCGGCGGCAGTGGCCTCCATCACGGCTTCAGACATGGTTGGGTGCGGGTGAACGGCTTTGAGCAGCTCCATTCCGGTGGTCTCGAGCTTGCGGGCGGTCACGATTTCGGCAATCATCTCGGTGACGTTCGCGCCGATCATGTGGGCCCCGAGGAGCTCGCCGTACTTCGCGTCGTAGATCACCTTGACAAAACCGTCTTTGGCGCCGGCGGCCGAAGCCTTACCCGAGGCACTAAACGGAAACTTACCGACCTTCACCTCAAAACCGGCATCCTTCGCCGCTTTTTCGGTGTAGCCGACGCTGGCAATCTCGGGCGAACAGTACGTACAGCCCGGGATGTTGTTGTAGTCCATCGGCTGCGGATGGTGTCCGGCAATCGCCTCCACGCAGATAATTCCTTCAGCCGAAGCAACGTGCGCCAGGGCTTGGCCCTTGACGATGTCGCCGATGGCGTAGTAGCCCGGAATGTTGGTGCGGTAAAAGTCGTCAACTACCACGCGGCCCTTGTCGACGGCGATCCCAACCCCCTCAAGACCAATGTTTTCGAGGTTAGGCATCACACCCACGGCGCTCAGGACCACATCGCAGTCCATCGTGTGCTCGCCTTTGGCGTCGGCGTAGGTGACTTTGCAGCCCTTGCCCTTCGTGTCGACGGACTTCACTTCGGTCCCGGTGAGGATCTCGATGCCCTTCTTTTTAAACGTTTGCTCGAGCGCCTTGCTGACCTCCTCGTCCTCGTTCGGAACAATGCGCGGCAAGTACTCCACGATCGTCACCTTGGTGCCCATGGCGTGGTAGACGTAGGCGAACTCGACGCCAATGGCGCCAGAACCCACGATGACCATGCTCTTCGGCTGCTCGGGAAGCACCATGGCCTCGCGGTACCCGATGATCTTCTTGCCGTCCTGCGGAAGGTTCGGCAGCACGCGACTGCGTCCGCCCGTGGCGATGATGATGTGCTTGGCGCTGATGACCTGCGTGCCCGACTCGCCCTTCACCTCGACCTTGCGGCCTGGCATCAGGGTTCCGTAGCCCATGTGCACGTCGATTTTGTTCTTCTTCATCAGGAACTGAATGCCCTTCGACATTCCGCCCGCCACCTCGCGGCTGCGCGCCACCACTTTTCCGAAGTCGTGCTTAGCATCCTTCACGGTAATTCCGTACTCCTCCGCGTGCTGAATGTATTCAAACACCTGGGCGCTCTTGATCAGGGCCTTGGTCGGAATGCATCCCCAGTTGAGGCACACGCCCCCGAGGCTTTCTTTTTCAACTACCGCAGTTTTCAAACCCAATTGGCTTGCGCGGATCGCGGCTACATAACCGCCGGGGCCGGAGCCCAATACCAGTACGTCGTATTCCATAGCTACAAAGGTAGGTAGGCCACCGCCGAAATCTCGAACCGCGCGTCCTTCGGAAGACCCAAAACCGCCACGGTTTCGCGCGCCGGCTTGGCGTCGCCCATAAATTCCGTGTAAATCGTATTAACGGCAGCAAAATCCGCCATGTCGCGCAAAAAAAGGCTGCACTTCGCGAGGTGCTGGGTGCCCATCCCCTGGCTTTCGAGCACCGCCACCAAATTGGTCAGGGCCGTGCGAACCTCGCTTTCGAGGCTTTCGTTGCGGAATTCGCCCTCGGGCGTGAGCGCAATCATTCCCGAAATGAACAAATTGGGGCCGGCCCATACTGCTTGGCTGTAGGGTCCGATGGGTGCCGGAGCATTCGGCGTGGTTACGTGTCGGAGCATGGGCTAAAGTTAGGTTCTGCCGGCGGACTACCTTTGAATCCATGCTGCTCGGCGTTCTCGACAACCGCGATTCCTTCACCTTCAACCTGGTGCACCTGCTCGAACCCTACGTCAGCGAGGTTCGGGTGCGCCGCTGCGACGACCCTCGGGCGTTGGCTGACTTGCGCGACGTCGACGCGCTGGTTTTGTCGCCCGGTCCCGGCCTGCCTCGCGAGTCGGGCGCGCTCATGGACGTCATCGCGGACCACTTTGGGCGAACGCCGATCCTTGGGGTGTGCCTAGGAATGCAAGCGCTGGCAGAATTTACCGGGGGACGCCTTGTGCACACGGGGACTCCGCGGCACGGAATCGCTCGACCCATAACCTGGTCCGAGCCCTCTGCCTTCGGGACGGAACTGCCAAACCCTATGAAGGTGGGATGGTACCATTCCTGGGCTGTGGACGCCCAAAGCCTGGGCCCCGATTGGACCGTAACCGCCACGGACCACGAAGGCTTGCCCGCAGCCCTACGCCACGCAACAGCGGCCGTTTGGGCGGTGCAGTTTCATCCCGAAAGCGTGCTCAGCCCCTCGGGTCCAAGCCTTTTGGCTGCGTGGGCGGCTAGTAGTCGCCAAGCCCGCGGCGGCGCTGCACCTTCAGCGCGTTGAGCAGCGGCGCCGTTACGCCCATACCAATCGTGTAGCTCCGGGCATACCCAAACGGCACCCAGCGCAGGTTCATCTGCCAGCAGTGAATGGTGCGCACCACATCCAGCGACGTGAATGTGAAATCCCTGCGACCTAAATCGTACCCGCTTGCAAAACGAAGCTTCCAATTTTGGGTTGCGTCGAAGGTTCCGTCGACCCGCACCGAATGCGTGGTTTCGTAGCCCGTCTTTTGGGCGGTGGTGCGCAGGGAGTAGCCCGCATTTAGGGTCCACGGCGCCGCCCACGCGGCTTGATCGATCGGGGCGTAGTAATCCGAAAAATAGGTTTCTTCGAGGCCCAAATCGTTGATCTTGGGGGCGCGGCGGCCTTCGGCCGACCCACCCCTTAGCCGAAGATCTAAGCTGAACTGGTGCATGGTCGGACGCAGCAACCCTTGACCCATCGCCGCGGCAAATTGCTCAGTTCTGGCGCCCGTAGAATCCAGTCCGTACCAATCGTACAGGCCTTGGTAGTTGACCCGGTAGGCGCCCTTGCCCCACGACGAAGAGGCGCGTACGGCCACATTTTCCCAAGGATGGGTGGCCGCCGCCGCGTTGTAGCCCGTTTCGAGGCTGAAGTCGTCGATGAGGTTGACTTTGGTTTCGGCCGCTGAATCGCCCCGGCCCCGAAGCTTGGCATCGAGGGTATTGCGCAGCCGGAACCGCACCGCGCCCAACTGCCCCCCGCTCGGGGCGCCGTAGGTGTAGCCCTCAAACCGGTTAAATCGCTTAAGGGCGCCCGTCGAGTCGAACTGAACTTCTTGATAAATGTTCCAGCGCGGATCAGAAAAGTCGGGCCGAAGCACCGCGCTCACCGAGGGATACATCACGTGGCGCAGGGCCGAGAGGGGTCCGCGCTTAAAGCGGAACAACCCATAAAGCGTGGTGTTGGCCGAGGCCGACGCGCGAAATTCCCGCGCGGCAAAAAATCCGTTGGCCGTATCGCTGCGCACAGCCTGCGAATCCGCATCCCAGCGGTAGTTCTGGGCGGTGGGGTACCATTTCTCGGACCAATCAGCGCTGGGATTGACGGTGATGAACTTCAGCAGCTTAAGGTTGGTGTTGAGCGAGGCGGACTGCTGCACGCCGCTTCGCAGCCGCGCGGGATCAAAAAGGCTCGAGGGGTCCTGGAGTTCTTCGATGAGGCCTTGGGTTTCGTTCCGACCGTTCATGCTGTAGGTCAGACCGATGCCTTCGTACCATTTGGCGGACCCGCTGCGCTGCTTGCGGGCAAAAGGCTGCACCCGAGCCATGCCCAGGGTGAACTCGGGAAGCGAAAGGGCCAAGGTCCCCTTTTGGTTGTTTTGGCGGTGGCGAAGGGCTCCGCTGAACGTAAACGGGGTGCCCGGAAAGCGCTGGACCAAGCTGACCGAAGACGATAGGTCGTTTTTCAAAAAATCCTCGGCGTTGGTGGTGGTATTTTTAAAAAAACTACCGGTGGCCAGCTCGACCCGCGCCGAAAAGCTGCGGGTAGGGTGCGCCTTGGGGTCTTGGGTGTGGGTCCACGAGATGCGGTAGTCGCGGGCGTCGTAAAACTGCCCGTAGTCGGCGTAGCGCGGGTCTCCGTACCGGGTGCGGTTGGCCTGCACGCTGAGTCCGCCCGAAAAACGGTAGCGGTAGCGGTAGTTCGACTGGGCTTGAACGCCCCAGGATCCGCGCGAATAAAAATCCCCCGTAAGCTTGAGGTCGAGGTGGTCGTTGAGCGCCCAGTAGTGCCCAAATCCGGTGAGGCCCAGGCCCCACTCGCGGCGGTCGGCAAAATTGGGCAAAATAAAGCCCGACGCCCGCTTGTCAATCATCGGAAAAAACCCGAACGGCAAGGCCAACGGCGTCGGCAGGTGGGCCAACTCAAGGTAGGCGGGCCCGGTCACAATGCGTTTTCCCACGTCGAAGCGCGCCTGCGGAGCCACAATGGCAAAGTGCGGCTCGACGTGGTTGCAGGTGGTAAACCGCGTTGAACCAATGTAGTAGCTCGAGTCCGAGATCATCTTCACGCGCTTGCCCGAAAGGTAGCCTCCGCCCTCTTGGCTCGTGGACTGAAACACCCATCCCTTTTGGGTTGCGTAGTTGTAGCGGAGCGTGTCTGCGCCAATTTTTCGGTCGCCCTGCGTGAAAATCGGGCGACCCAGGTAGGACCCGTCAGGCTGCCGCGCCCCGTAGGCTTTGAGTTCGCGCAGCTTCCAGTCGATTTGGATGTATTCGGCCTCGAGGGTAAAGTCGGCGGATTCGGCACGGGCCTTGCCCTGAAGCATCGAGGTACTCGCGCCGGGGCGGGTGACGCCTTGCTTTTCTGAGGAGAAGCGAATTCCGTCGCCGTCGAGCACGCCCTGCGCCGAGGCCGAAAACGACAAAATCCCCGCGAGTATTGCGGTCCAAGCGTGTACCTTTGAAGCGACGTTCATGAAATCAGTGACCAAAAGTAGTACCTACCAACGCCTAGCGTTGGTTTTGATTGCCCTCTTGGCAATTCCGCAGTCGGGCTTTCAGCCGGCTGCCCGTATGAATGACGAAGTCCGCACCGTGGTAATCGACGCGGGCCACGGGGGCACCGACCCCGGCAACCTCGGCACCCGCAGGTACAAAAAGGCCGAGAAAGACGTCTCGCTCGCCGTTGCCCTTAGGGTGGAGCAGTACATCAAAGAGCGCTTTCCCGACATCAGGGTCGTGATGACGCGCCGTACCGATATTTATCCAACGCTGCACGAGCGCACCGTGATTGCGAACCGCGCCCAAGGCGACGTGTTCATTTCGATCCACTGCGACGCGGCCGAAAACCGCTCCGCCTACGGGTCGTCGACCTACGTAATGGGTAAGGACCACGACGACGAAAACCGCGTAGCGATGCGCGAAAACTCCGTGATTCTGCAGGAGGACAACCAAGACGTGTACGAAGGCTTTGACCCGAGCAAGCCGGAATCCTACATTATGCTGACCATGTTCCAGTACGCCTTCATTCAGCAAAGCGTAGAACTCGCTCAAAACGTGCAAAACGCGTTTCGCGACGACGTGGGCCGTAAAGACCGCGGGGTGCGCCAACAGCCTTTGTATGTAACGAGCCGCACCGCGATGCCGTCGATTTTGATCGAGCTCGGATTTTTGACGAACAGCACCGAAGAAGATTTTTTGATGACCGAAGAGGGCCAAGACCAGATGGCCCGCGCCATTTCGCGCTCGTTTGCCCAGTACAAAGTCAAGCGCGAGGGCGGATCCACTGCTGCGGCTGCGGCGGCAAAAACACCCCCCGCGAGTGCCCCTGCGAGCACCCCAGCTGCGGAGGCCGTGCGCGCCAACGCCCCCGAAACCTTGCCGTTGACCGAGTTGGTGAAGCAGACCGAGCCAGCGGCCGTGGAGGTGCCCGCAGCGGTAGCCTCGGTAGCACGCACGACCGAACCAGGGTCCGCCACGCCGACGCTTGCGCCCCCGGTGAGTTCTCCTGCTCCGGCTTCAGCCCCGGCTTCAGCTCCTGCTTCAGCCGTGTTCTTTAGCATTCAGCTCAGCGTGAGCGCCCTCGAAAAAAGCACCACCGAAGCTCCCTTTTCGAGCCTTCGCGACGTGTTTGTGGTGAAGGACGGCCGGCTGTTCCGCTACTTGCAGGGACATTTTGGCAGCCGCGCCTCAGCCGTGGAGGGCCTAAACGCCGTGCGCCAAGCGGGATTTGCTGATGCCTTCGTGGTGGCCTACCGAGGTTCCGCACGCATCACCCTCGACGAAGCCGATCAAGCGCTAAAACCGTAACTTGTAGACCATGCTCAGCCGCGAACTCAAAGCCGGAATCGTCGTGCTCCTCGCCGGAGTCGTACTGTATTTTGGCATCTCCTACCTCAAGAACAGCAGCCTGTTTGACAAGGGAATCACGGTCTATTCCGTGTACGAGCGCGTCGATGGGCTCATGGGCTCTCAGCCCGTCACCATCAACGGATTTGCCGTGGGCCGAATTGAGTCCATTGGATTTCACCCCGACCAGTCGGGCCGCCTCGTCGTGGCCATGCGCCTAGACACGGATTACCCCATCCCCGTTACCAGCTTAGCGCTGATCAAGTCAAGCGACCTACTGGGCGCTAAAGAGATTTCGCTTCAGGTCGGAGAAGGCGTCGTATTGGTTGAGGACGGCGACACGCTGCGGAGCGCCATCGAGGAGTCGCTCGGCGACGCCATCAACAAGGAGGTGCTGCCCGTCAAGGTGAAAACCGAAAAACTGATCGCTTCGCTCGATACGGCCGTGCAAATTCTCACGGGCTTTCTTCAAGGCGGAGTCGAACGCGACTTCCGCTCGTCGTTCAGCAACGTGAACCAGTCGCTGATTCACCTCAACGAAATCACCACGGAGCTCTCGACCTACATGACCCAGAACCGCGAATCCCTCGGTCGGGCCACCCAGAATTTTGAGCGCCTGTCTAAATCGCTCTCCGACAACCGAGACGAGCTCGAACGGGTGTTTGCCAACGTAGCCAACATTTCAGACTCGCTCGGCAAGGCCAACGTCGGCCAAACCATGCTTGCCCTGGAGCGGACGTCGCACAACCTCGATGTGGTAACTGGCCGCATGGCCAACGGCGAGGGAACCCTGGGCAAGCTGAGCGCCCAAGATTCCCTCTACACCCAAATCGAAAAGACGGTGCAGTCGCTCGACCGACTGCTTCTTGACTTGCGCTACCATCCGGAGCGCTATGTACGACTGTCGGTGTTTGGTCGCCGACCTAGCCGCATCGAAGAAGAATGATCTCAAGTATTCTGTTCACCGCCGTACTCGCCGCGGGCGTCGCCGGCTTTACCTACCAAGTTCGCCGCCTCCGCCGCGGCTTGGCCCTCGCCCGTCCTTCAGGTCGCCACGACCGACCTGCGGAACGCTGGTCCACCATGGCCCGAGTCGCCCTCGGCCAAGGCAAGATGGGCCCTCGCCCCCTCGCCGCAGCGATGCACGTGATCGTGTACGTTGGCTTCGTATTGATCAATATTGAAGTTCTCGAAATCGTGCTCGACGGCATTTTGGGCACCCACCGGCTGCTTCGCGAGCCGTTGGGCGGCCTTTACGACGGCCTGATGAACTTTTTTGAAGTCCTTGGCTTCTTGGTCATCCTGGCGTGCGTAGTGTTCTTGGCCCGCCGGCTCGGCTCAGGCCCCGACCGCCTCAAGCACCCCGACCTCGCCGGCTGGCCCCAGCGCGACGCCGTGAACATCCTCGTCATCGAAATCGTGCTCATGTCGGCACTGCTCTTGATGAACGCCGCTGAATTCCAGCAACTAGCAACCAGTAACCAGCAACTAGCAACAAGTAACCAGCAACTAGCAACAAGTAACCAGCAACTAGCAACCAGCAACCAGCAGCTAGTTACTAGCCCCTGGCTAGTCAGCGGCCTCTTGCTTCCCCTCTTCGGCGGCTGGAGCGCTTCAGCGCTTAGTGCCTTTGCCACGAGCATGTGGTGGCTGCACTTCGTGGGCATTCTGGCGTTTTTGAACTACCTGCCCAAAAGCAAGCACTTCCACATCATTTTGGCGTTCCCCAATGTGTGGTACAGCAAGCTGGCTCCGCGCGGTCAAATTCCGGCAATGACCTCGGTGACGACCGAAATCAAGGCAATGATGGACCCAAGCTTTGTGCCCGACCCCAACGCGGTTCCGCCCGCGCGCTTCGGAGCCAAAGACGTGCACGACCTGCACTTCGCCAACCTGCTCAACGCCTACAGCTGCACGGAGTGCGGACGCTGCACCAGCGAATGCCCCGCCAACCAGACCGGCAAGAAGCTGTCGCCCCGCCGCATCATGATGGCGACCCGAGACCGCGTTGAAGAAGTGCTGGCCGGAGGCGATTCCGCCACCCAAAAAACCCTGCTCGACGACTGGATTACCCGCGAAGAGCTGTGGGCCTGCACCACCTGCAACGCCTGCGTGGAAGCCTGCCCCGTCAACATTGACCCCCTTGATGTCATCCTGCAGATGCGCCAGTATCTGGTAATGGAAGAGTCCGCCGCCCCATCTACGGTCAACGTGGCGATGGGAAACATTGAAAACAATGCGGCTCCGTGGGCCTACCCGCAGGCGGACCGCGGCAATTGGATTAATTCATGAGCCAGCTCCAGCAGACCGTCGTCAACGGCGAGGTCGTCAGCCCCGTGCTGCCCGAACACATCAAAAACTACCTGATTGACATTGACGGAACCGTCTGCGACGACATTCCGAACGAGGAGCCCGAGCGCATGGCGACCGCCAACGTGTATCCCGACGCACTCGAAACGATTCAAGCCTGGCATGCCGAAGGGCACATTATCACTTTTTTCACGAGCCGTACCGAGGAGCACCGCGCCGTGACCGAGGAATGGCTGGCCCGCCACGGGTTTCCGTACCACGGACTTCTGATGGGCAAACCCCGCGGTGGCAACTACCACTGGATCGACAACCACATTGTGCGCGCCACGCGCTACACGGGCACGTTCAGCCCGTTGGTCAAGCGCGCCGCGACGATTGAAGTATTTAACGACGAGTTATGAGCCTAAACGTTCCCACGATGGCCGAACTGGCCGCTCGCGGCGAGACCGCCGAAGTCCTTTTTTGGGTCGGCTGTGCCGGCAGCTTTGACGAGCGCGCCAAAAAGGTCACCAAGGCCGTGGCCAAGCTCCTGAATCAGGCCGGAGTTTCCTTTGCTGTTCTTGGTGCCGAAGAGAGCTGTACGGGCGACCCCGCACGCCGCGCTGGCAACGAGTTTCTCTTTCAGATGCAGGCCCTGACCAACATTGAAGTCCTGAACGGTTACGGAGTGCAAAAGATCGTGGCGGCCTGCCCCCACTGCTTCAACACGCTTAAAAACGAATACCCCCAGTTGGGCGGAACCTACGAGGTGCATCACCACAGCCAGTTCATCGAGCAGCTGCTGCGCGACGGCCGCCTGCGCGTTGAGGGCGGAAGCTTCAAGGGCAAGCGCATCGTCTTTCACGACCCCTGCTACCTCGGCCGCGTGAACGGGGAGTACGAGGCGCCGCGCGCCCTGCTCGAGAAGCTCGACGCCGAAATCCATGAGATGAAGCGCAGCAAGAAAAACGGTTTTTGCTGCGGAGCCGGCGGCGCCCAAATTTTCAAGGAACCCGAAGCAGGGAATGCCGAGGTACACCACGTGCGCGCCGAGGAGGCACTCGCCACGGGTGCCGACGTCATCGCGGTCGGATGCCCCTTCTGCAAGCTCATGCTCACTGACGGCGTCACCCACCACGGCAAAGAAGGCCAAGTACAGGTGCTCGACATCGCCGAGGCCATCGCCACCGCCAACGACCTTTAAGCATGCCGTACGTCGACTGGAACGAACTTCCTGCGGAATCTCGGTTTTGGTGCTTTGTGGCCGACCGCCCGTGGACGGCCGACGAAGAGCTTCAGCTCCGTGAGGGCCTCCAATCCCTTTGCGCCGGCTGGGCCGCCCACGGGGCTCCCGTGTTTGCCGGATTCCAGCTCGTCGAACAGCGCGTCGTTTCCCTTGCCACCGACGAAGCCCGTACCGCCGCCAGCGGATGCAGCATCGACAGCCGAATGGCTGCACTGCGTGCCTTAGGAGACCAGCACGGCATCGACTGGCTCGGACGCATGCACGTCTACGTCGACCGCGGCCAAGGTTGGGAACGACTCAAAATCAGCGAGGCCCGCCAGGCCCAAGGGCGCTTTCTCGACAGCGTTGCGTCAACTAAAGGAGAATGGACGCCAATCCGTCCGATCGAGGGCTCGTGGCTCATGCCAGCAACTAGCAACTAGCAGCCAGCAACGAGCAACTAGCAACTAGCAACTAGCAGCTCGTTACTTGCGAAGCAAATAGGCCTTCGTGGCCTCCTGCTCAATTGGGTAGGTAAAGGGGACGTTCGCGAGTTCCGCCTTAGAAACCCACACCGCGCGCTCGCCGTCTTCGTCGGGGACGGCCACGGTGTTTTGCGTCGCAAACGACATGGGGCCTACTGCTGTTACCCGGTAAAAGAAGCTAAAAACCTGTACTTCAGGATCAAATGCCGAAACCACCGGGAACTCGTTGAAGAAAACGAGGTCTCCGACCGCGACGTCCAGCTGAAGTTCCTCCTGAAATTCGCGCACCAGGGCTTCGCGGATTCCTTCGCCCCATTCCACCCCGCCGCCGGGGTACTTGATGAGCGGTTTGCCGCGAAATCGTTCGGCGCTCACCAGCACCTGCCCTTGGGCATTTTCTAGGAATCCGTAGACGCGGACGGTTCGCTTGCTCATGGGGTCAAAGGTCGCACGACGCGGAGCATTTCGCGCTTTCCGGGTGGCCCTTTCGGCCGATCCAGGTGCCAGCCACGCGCTGCTAGGGCCCTGCGAACCACGCCTTGGGCGCAGTAGGTGACCCAAATTCCGCCCGGGCGAAGCAGGTCCAGCCAACGATGCAGCATTGCTTCGGCCCAAAATTCGCGCTGCACGCCGGGCCCAAAGGCGTCGTAGTACACGAGGTCAAATTCCGCGGCGGGGAGCGGGGACAGGAGCGTGACGGGATCGGTGTGAAGGCTTAGCCCCGCAAGCCACGCTCGCTCGGCAGGCGTCCAACCCATGCGGTCCGCATAGGCCTCGCGCTCGTCTTCAGGGAGCGGGTAGGCCTCCCAGGCTTCGTAGTGCAGCTCCAGGCCTTCGTGCGCGGCCCAGCGGCGAGTGAGAACGGCGTTGAGGCCGGTACCAAGGCCCATTTCGGCGACGCGCACTTGGGTAGCGCGCGGGTTGAGTCCACGCCAATGAAAAAACCCCTCGGTCCCAAAGACGTGCTGGGCTTCCCGAAGGGCTCCGTAGCGGGAATGAAATTCCGCCGCAAAATGCGGGTGAACCGCCGACCACGAACCGTCTGCCGTGGGCTTCAGCACTACTCTTGAACTTTGATGCCGCGAATGCGGTCCAAGGGCCCAGGGCAGTGCTGCTGGTGGCAGGATTCGCAGGTGGCGATAACCGTGTTAAACGCTTCAATTTGCGCTTCACGGTTGCCCTGCTGGCGCAGTGCGTCGGCCAAGGCGTCGAGGTTGCTTAGGTAGGCCTCGGCAAATCCCGGAAAGCTCTCTTTAATTTCCTCAGGCTTGGTGGGCTCAGCCGTTTTGATGGGTTCGTGGGCGGCGCGCAGCGATTCCACGTCAGCAAGCGAAAGGGTTCCGGCTTGCGCCTTGGCCTTGAGCTCTTCCATGTCGGCGGTCATCTCGCGCATGGTTGCCGCCAAACCGCTGGGCTCGGCAACTCGGGAGTTTCGCTTAGGCGCCGGCGCCTCCTGCTGGCAGGCCGCCAAAACGAGTGCCAGACCGAGCGCAATCAACCCTTTATTCATGGTCGTGACCTTCGCCTTCGGCAGCAGCTTCGCCGTGGCCTTTCGACTCGGTTGATGCTGCCGGCTTCTGAACTAATGCCACGCCCGAGGCCATGACGGTCAAGCGAACCTCAGGCTTCGTGATCGCGGCGACGGCGCTGTCAGACTCGTTGGCGTCGCGCGCCTGCTCCTGCAGCCACTCCACGCTCAACACTTCCTTCTTCACGGAACCTGCGACCGTAGCCACTTCGCCGCTGGCGTCCATCGGAACAAAAAATCCGTAGTCCTTAAATCGAACCAGGGCCGTGGTTGCGGAGTCCAACTGAACTTCCATCCAGCATCCCTTCGTCTGGCATACCGCCTGAATCGGGGCTTCAAACGTGACCCAGATGGAGTCACTCGTTTCAAGCTGCTTGAGCACTTCGGTGCCAGACAACACTTGGGTTCCGATGGCGGCGGAATCGCCGAAGTAGTCGTACACCACTACCTCTTCGGCGGGAGTTTGATTGCACGAAGCAAGCAGCACTGCAGCTGCAGTAAAAGCGAGAATTGAACGCATAATAACGGGTTTTACGCTGCAAAAATACGTACCTTTGCAGCGCTTTGGCGCGGACGTCAAGCACAACCCTTTTTTGCCCTATGAAGATTATCCGCACCACCCAATCTCGCCTGAGTCACGTCGACTTTAGCAACCTCGGTTTTGGTTCCGGGCTGGCGGACCATGCCTTTTATGCCGAATTCGCCAACGGAAGCTGGGACGAAGGCCGCGTTGAGCCCTACGGCCCCCTCAAACAGGGGTTGGCTCTGCATGCTCTGCACTACGGTCAGGCAGTTTTTGAAGGCCAAAAGGCCTACCGTCAGGCCGACGGCGGAATTGCCGTCTTCCGCCCCCGCGATAATGCGAAGCGCCTCAACCGCAGCGGCGGACGAATGATGATTCCCGAACTTCCCGAAGATCTTTTCATCAACGGCCTCGACGCCCTAATCGCCGTGGATCAAGAATGGGTTCCGCGCGGCACCAACGAATCGCTTTACCTGCGCCCGTTTTTGTTCGGCAGCAGCGAATTCATCACCGCCCGCCCTTCCGAGGAATACACGTTTGGCATTGTTACCAGCCCGTCGGGCGAACTCTATACCAAGCCCGTGCGCGTAAAGGTTGAGCGCCAGTTCACCCGCGCCACTTCGGGCGGAGTCGGTTTCGCCAAAGCAGCCGGCAACTACGGCGGGGCCTTTTTGGCGACCCGCGAAGCCGTACAGCAGGGCTACCAGCAGGTTCTGTGGACCGACCACCACAACCACGAGTACTTTGAAGAGGCCGGAACGATGAACGTCGCTTTTGTCGTGCGCGGAACCCTCATCACCCCCGCCCTCAGCGACCGCATCCTTGCGGGCATCACCCGCGATTCCATCCTTACGCTTTGCCGTGAATGGGGAATCCCCGTCGAGGAGCGCCCCATCTCCGTAGCCGAAATCGTCGATGCCGCCAAAGCTGGCGAGCTCCACGAAGCCTTCGGAATGGGAACGGCCGCAGTGGTAAGCCCAATTGAGGCTTTTGGCATGGACGACGTGCTGCACTCGGTACCGGTGCCCGAAGACGGCATCGCCGCGCGTGTGCGTGCGGCTCTTGCCGACATTCGCTACGGACGTGCTGAAGACCGCCACGGCTGGATGCACCGCGTAAGCCTGTAGCTGCTGTCGCGCTCACGGACCGCGCAGCCAATCGGCTACATCCCCAACCGCTTCTGAACCATCACCTCTACCGCTTGGCAAAGGGTGAGCGGATCTTGCGCGCGCCACGTAGTGGCTCTGAAGCGCGGACCCGACCAGATGTAGCGACCCAGGCGTGCCCGTGCGACTTCGTCGGCCACGTGGTCGCGAAAGTTGAGCCCCACAACCCACCCGCCCTCGCTTTCGACCTCTTCGGCCCATTCGGCGTAGTAGTCGGGGTCGTCGGCGTGAAAATTGAGCAGGTTGTCGCCGACCAACACAAAGCGAACAATACCTTCGGCAAGCATGGGATCGACCACGCGCCGCTTGAGTTCCATCACGTCGTTGTGCAGGGCATCGTTCCACTCCCCGAGCAGCTCGACGACCGCACATCCCTCAGCGTAGTCGACGAAAAGCACCTTGAGAAACAAGGTTTCGCAGCCAATGTCGTCCCAATCGGGGTGGATCACAAAGTCGTACATCTGGTGGTAGGCTCCATTCACCGGGGCGCCCTGGTCGAGAAAAAACGGGCTTCGCGGGTCGTCCGCCGCGATGTACCGAAGGCGCCACGCGCTGTGGGGTTGAAGCGAATGCATGCTGTTGTGAACTGAGTTGCTAAGTTCGCGTTGAGAAGGTATGATTTACTGCGTTACCGGTGGAAGCGGCCTCGTTGGTCGAGCGGTTCAAAAAGAGCTTGAAGGTCAGGGACATGAGGTCCGCATTTTGACGCGGACTCCGCGCAAGCCCGGAGAATTTGCGTGGAACCCTGCGGCCCACTCCATCGATCCGGCTGCCCTCATGGGCGCCCACGGCGTACTTCACCTTGCTGGGGCTTCGGTTTCAGCGCGCTGGACGGCGTCGCACAAGCGCGCCATTATGGACAGCCGCATCCAGGGCGCCGAAACCCTGTACCGCGCCATCGAAGCCATGGATCAGCGCCCTGAGGTTTTGGTCAGCGCCTCGGCCGTCGGTATTTATCCAAACAGCCTTGACCGCGTCTACACCGAGCGCGACGGCGGCGCAGCGGGCTTTTTGGGCGACGTCGTGCGCGCCTGGGAATCCCAGGCCGACCGGTTCGACGAACTTGGCCTGAGGGTGGCCAAAATCCGCATTGGTATCGTTTTAGGCCACGGCGGCGGCGTCTTGGGCACCTTGCTTCCCGTGTTTCGCCTTGGACTTGGAAGCGCCTTGGGCAACGGCGCGCACTGGATGCCGTGGATTCATGTCCACGACTTGGCGCGCATGGTTTCGCGGCTGGCCACCGATGCGGCACTCGACGGAACCTGGAACGGTGTAGGTCCCGAATCCGTCACCAACGCCAATTTTAGCCGCACCCTCGCCCAGGTCCTCAAAAAGCCCTTTTGGGCCCCCGCCCCACCGGCATGGGCACTCCGTCTCGCCTTGGGCGAAATGGCCCAAATTGCCCTGATGAGCACCCACTGCTCCAGCGCCAAATGGCAACGTATCGGATTCAGCTACCGCTTTGGCGACCTGCGTTCTGCCTTTGAGGACCTCGTCTAATCGGCTACCTTAGCGGCATGTACCGCGAATCCTACCGCATTCCTCAAGCCTTTTTGTGGATCCTTGTGATCACGGGCGGATCAACCCTCGTCATGATGCTGGCGGTGGCTAGCCAAGAAGGCTGGAACGCCGAAGCCCTAATCGCCGCCGTCGCCGTTACGGGAATTCAGGTATTCACCGCCTGGCTCATTCGCCGTCCCTGCCTCATTCAGGTGGCGGAATCGGGCATCGACATTTCGTACCGTCCGTTCAATATTGGCCCCAAGCACGTCGACTGGAACGACGTGGTCCAGATCAACCACCGCAAAGTGGACCCCATGGGCGACTTTATGGGTTACGGGGTGCGCATGACCGGGTGGAAGCGCGCCGACCGCGTCATCGCCTATGCGTTTGAAGAAGGTCGCTACGCATTTATTGTCCGCAAAAACGCCCCGAGTTTTGGCTTTCAAATCACGCAGCCCGAAGCGTGGGAAGCGGTTCTCGAACACGCTTCGGCGCGCGGAATCGAAGTGCTGCGCTAAGCTTCTGACCCAAAAAACTGCTTGGCGTACAGGTTGGCATACACGCCTCCCGCCTCGATCAGCTGGGTGTGGGTACCCTGCTCCACCACCTGTCCGTGCTCAAGCACCGCGATGCGGTCCGCGTGAAGCACCGTGGCCAAGCGGTGGGCGACCACTACCGAAGTGCGGCCCTGGGTAATTTTTTCGGTCGCTCGCTGAATCCACGCCTCGGACTGGGAATCCACCGACGACGTCGCCTCGTCCAAAATCAGCACGTCGGGGTTGGCCAAATAGGCGCGCAAGAAGGCCAGCAGCTGGCGTTGCCCCGTCGAAAGCATGCCTCCGCGCTCCTTGACGTCGTAATCCAAACCGCCGGGGAGGCTCTCCAAAAAGTCCTTGATGCCCATTTCGGCAGCCGCCGCCCAAATTCGGTCGTCGGGCATGCTGCGGTACAGCGTGACGTTGTTGCGCACCGTGTCGCTAAACAAAAACACGTCTTGCTGCACCAACGCCAGTCGGCTGCGCAGTGCATTAAAATCCCATTCAGACACCGGCACGCCGTCGACCCGCACGGCACCCGAATTCGGGTGGTACATACCGGCCAACAGCCCGATGAGCGTTGATTTTCCGCTGCCCGTTGAGCCCACCAAGGCGAGCATTTCGCCTGGAAGGGCATTCAAATTAACCCCGTGCAGCACCTGCTGGTCCTCGAGGTAACCAAAATTCACTTCGTCAAATTCAACTTGGCCCTTGAGGCGATCTGCCGAGTAGCTTCCGGGGCGCTCAAGCTGGTCCGTGCTTTCCACGAGCTTGAGCACCCGGTCGCTCGCTACCATACCCATTTGCAGGGTATTAAAGCGGTCGGCCAGTTGGCGGAGCGGACGGTAGAGCATGTTGATGAACATGATCAACGCAGTCAAGTCACCGATGCTCACACTGCCCGCGTCGACAAGGGACCGCCAGCCACCGTACCAAATCGCCAAACCAATGGACAGCGCCGAAAGCATGTCGATAATCGGAAAAAACAACGAGAAGTACCAAATGCTCTTGATGTTGGCGTCGCGGTGGCGCTGGTTGATGGCATCAAACCGTCGAGCCTCCTCGGCCTCGCGCCCAAAAAGCTGCACCACCGCCATGCCGGTAATCCGCTCTTGTACAAACGAATTAAGGGCGGCCACCTGATTGCGTACGTCGGTGAACGCCCCCTTAATGCTCTTTTGAAACCAGCGGGTGGCGACATACAAAACGGGGACCACCGAAAGGCTGACCGCCACCATGCCCGGGTCAAAAAGTACGAACATGGCGACAACCATGACGGCAATCTTGAATAGATCGCCAAAAATGACCAACAGCCCTTCGGCAAAAATGTCGGCCATGGTCTCGACGTCGCTCACCGTGCGCGTCACGAGCTGACCCACCGGAGTTCGGTCAAAAAAGGCTGCCCGGTAGTGCAGCAGCTGCCCAAAGAGCCGCACCCGCACGTCGCGAATCACCTTTTGGCCCAGTTCGTTGGTCGAGAGCACAAAAAACCACTGGCCAATTCCCTCGAGCACCAACGTGAGCATCAGCGCAGCAATGCTCCAGCGCAGCATACTGAGGTCGCCGTCTTCGACCGCAAAGTCTACGGCGACCTGGACCAAGTAGGGTCGCGCCGTGGTCACGGCCCCCAAGGCGACGCTTAGGAGTCCGGCACTTAAAAGCAGCGATCGGTAGGGCGAAGCAAACCGCAAAACTCGGCGGAGCACCGCCCAGTCGAAGGCCTTGCCGCTGACGCTTTTAGGTGAATTGGGGGTTTTCTCGGCCATCAAACAGGTGCGCCGCAAAATGCGCGCCCGCAAAGGTAAGCCCTTGGGCCGGGGCAGACGGGCCCGATTCGGTCCTTTTTTGGCTCGAAAAGATGCGGTTCCATTCCGCCAACCCCCGGTCGGTGACGGCCTGCTCCACCATGGTTCCGACGAGCGAACGAACCATGTTCCGCAGAAAGCGATTGCCCACAACCTGAAACTCCAGTGCGCCGTCTTCGACCACCCATCGGGCGAGGTGAATGCTGCAAATTCCGTTAGTTTCGGCGCCACCGCTGCGCTCAAAAGCCCCGAAATGATGTTCCCCGAGCAGACTGCTGGCCATTTCGTGAAGCAGCGATTCGTTGAGTTCACGCTCGTAGTGCCACGCCGTGTCGCGCCCAAAAACCGTCTTGTTCCGCTGTATGCGGTACGCGTACCCCCGGGCGACCGCGCTGAACCGCGCATGAAAGGTCTCCGGTGCAGATACCGCCTCTAAAAGCACGACGTCGTCAGGGAGAAATCGGTTCATGCGAAACAGCATTTCGCCCGCGTCAAGCGCGCGGTCCACTTCGAGGTGCGCCACGTAGTTTTGGGCATGGACGCCAGCGTCGGTCCGCCCCACGCCCACCACGGCCACTTCGGTGCGAAGCCACGTCGCCAAACTCGATTCCAGCACGCCCTGCACCGTGCGGCCCTGAGCTTGGCGCTGCCAGCCTAAAAAATCCGCGCCGTGGTACGCCAAGCGCAACGCATACCGGTGGGAGAACGACCTTTGGGGTTCCATGACGACCAAAGGTAGCGCCCTGAACATTCTTCTGCTGTCGGACACGCACGGTCACCTCGACGACCGAATTGTGGCGCACGCCGCCGAGGCCGACGAAATCTGGCACGCGGGCGACGTTGGGTCGCTCGAGGTGGTCGACCGCCTGATGGCGCTCGGCAAACCGGTTCGGGGGGTGTTCGGAAACATCGACGACGCCGTGCTCCGCCGGGTTTGGCCGCACGATCAGCGGTTTACCGCAGGGGGACTTCGCTTTTGGATCACGCACATCGCGGGCCCCGCAGGACGGCTTCCGTCAGCCATTAAGGCGGAACTTCTGGCCAACCCCGTCGACGTGTTGATTTGCGGCCACTCGCACCTCCTCAGGGTTGGTCGGGACCCGCTGGGCGTGCTGTGCATGAATCCCGGGGCCTGCGGCCACCATGGGTTTCACAAGGTGCGCACGATGCTGCGCTTTAGCCTTCGGGGCGGACTGCTCGAGGACCTCGCCGTAATCGAGCTGGGTCCGCGCGGAGGCCGACGCGACTAACTACTTTTTACCGCCTTTGCGCTTCGGTCGAAAGCTATCGGCTTCGCGGACTTTGGCTTCGTCAGCCTGTATTGCTCGATTCGCCATCGAGGCAAAAACCACCGCAACGAGCGGAAGCGCCACCGACCACGACCGGTCCGCCGACGCCGATCCGTTGAGCACCGGAACGAGGTACACCACTTCAAGGGCAAAGGCCGCAAGAATTCCGACCCGATTCACCACAAACTGGCGCTGGCGATGCCGGTAGTAGGTGATGTTGGCGGTAAAGAGGGCCACGCCCAATCCGGCCAGAAGCGAAGACCATTCCGTAGGGTTGGCCGCACCGACGGCAAACAGCGAAGCAGCCGCAAGGGCCATGTAGAGGGTTTGAATTCGTTGCCACATAATGTGCAAAGGTCAGGTATAGCCGCGCTTCGTGTATATTTGCGTCATCAACGAGTTCCACTCGGGCTCGACTTCTCTTCCACATTCCTGTTTTACAGTCCCTTACACCCTTATTGGTATGGCGTCATTGCCTGATCTCTCGGATCGCAAACTTCCCGAGCTCAAAGAATTAGCGGAATCTTTAGGCGTACCCAAAGCACGGTACCTGCGCAAGCCTGAGTTGCTTGAAGCCATTCAGCAGCTCGGAAATTCAGCCGCTCCCGCGCCATCCGAGCCGGCAACTGAGGCTCCGGCCGCCGAAGGTCGCCGCCGTGGACGTCCGTCGCGTTCAAACGACGAAGGAGGCGACCAGCCCGCAAGCCAACGTTCGGTCGACGCAGACGAGCGTGCGCCTCGGGAAGAGCGTCCCCGCCGCGAAGGTTGGGAAGACCGTGCACCCCGCCAAGACCGCGGACCCCGCGAAGACCGAGGACCCCGCGAAGACCGAGGACCCCGAGAAGACCGCGGACCCCGTGAAGACCGCGGACCCCGCGAAGACCGTCCGCGCCGCGAAGGCTGGGAAGATCGCGGACCCCGCGAAGACCGTGGTCCGCGTGAACCCCGTGAAGACCGAGGACCCCGTGAAGACCGAGGACCCCGTGAAGACCGAGGACCCCGTGAAGACCGTCCGCGCCGCGAAGGCTGGGAAGATCGCGGACCCCGCGAAGACCGTGGTCCGCGCGAACCTCGCGAACCCCGCCAACCCAAAATTCAGGAACCCGTCTACGAATTTGAAGGAATCATTCCGACCGAAGGCGTCGTAGAAATCATGCCTGAAGGCTTCGGATTCCTGCGCTCCAGCGACTACAACTACCTGAATTCGCCCGACGACGTGCTGCTTACCCAGCAGCAGATCAAGCACTACGGACTCAAAACGGGCGACACCGTGCGCGGTGAAGTGCGTCCTCCGCGCGAAGCAGAGAAATTCTTCCCGCTGACCAAGGTGCACATGATCAACGGCAAAAATCCCGAATTCATTCGCGACCGCGTTGCCTTTGAGCACCTTACGCCCCTGTTTCCTGAAGAGAAATTCAACCTTACTGGGCGCAAAGCCACCATCAGTACCCGCATTATTGACCTCGTGTCGCCGATCGGCAAGGGCCAGCGCGGACTCATTGTCGCGCAACCCAAAACCGGTAAAACCACCCTTCTCAAAGAAGTAGCTAACGCCATCGCCGCCAACCACCCTGAGGTGTACATGATCATTTTGCTGATCGACGAACGCCCCGAAGAAGTGACCGATATGGCGCGCAGCGTTAACGCCGAAGTCGTCGCCTCGACCTTTGACGAGCCCGCGGAACGCCACGTGCGCGTCGCCAACATCGTGCTCGAAAAAGCCAAGCGCCTGGTGGAAAGCGGCCACGACGTCGTGATCCTTCTGGACTCGATCACGCGCCTGGCGCGCGCCTACAACACCGTGAGCCCGGCCTCAGGCAAGGTGCTCTCGGGCGGTGTCGACGCCAACGCCCTGCACAAGCCCAAGCGCTTCTTTGGCGCGGCCCGCAACATTGAAAATGGCGGATCGCTCACCATCCTCGCCACGGCCCTCATTGACACCGGTTCCAAAATGGATGAAGTCATCTTTGAAGAATTCAAGGGAACCGGCAACATGGAAATGCAGCTTGACCGCCGCATTGCCAACCGCCGAATCTGGCCGGCCATCGACCTTATTGCGTCGGGAACGCGCAAAGAAGATATGCTGCTAAGCCCGGAGGTTTTGAACCGCATGTACATTCTGCGCCGTCACTTGGCCGACATGACTCCGGTGGAGGCCATGGAGTTCCTCGAAGACCGCATGAGCAAAACGCGAAACAACGAGGAATTCCTCGTTTCGATGAACGGCTAAGGCCCTCAGCGAATTGCCCGCATAGAGCCGCTCCCCCTCGGGAGCGGCTTTTTTATTCTGCTGCGGCGAGCGGATTCAGTCCGCTTTGGCCCACCAAAATCTGCCCAGTGTACACCTCGGCGGCTTCGTCGCGAAAATCCACCACCCGGGCATACCGCTGCGAAAAATGCCCCAACACCAAGCAACCGGCGCCAGCGGCAGCGGCCACGAGTCCCGCCTCGCGAGCGGTTGAATGGCCCGTTTTTACTGCCAGCTCTTGGTGCCGCTCCAAAAACGTGCTTTCGTGGTACAAAAAATCTACGCCTTGCGCGAACGCCGCAAGGGCCGGATCGTATCGGGTGTCGGTAAGGTAGGCCATGCGGAATCCGCGCCGCCCCGGAACGGTAACCGACGCGTTCGGAACCAGCACACCGCTGCGCGTACGGCCGTCGAGCCCCAACTGAAGGCTCCGAAAGTCCGCGTGCTCCAAACCCGCGGCCACCGCGGCCTCGTAGTTCACCGAGCGGGGCGCCACGCGCTCTTCAACCCGGTAGCCCCAAGTTTCAATTCGGTGATTCAGGGGATGAGCCTCAATGCGCACGTCTTCGTTCTCAAAAACACATCCGCGTTCAGCCTTCGCAAACTGAACCGGGTACGAAAAGGTCCCGCCGGTCGCCGCATTGATTCCCTGCACCAAATCAGAAAGGCCTTGGGGCCCGACCAAGGTCAACGGTTTGGTGCGGCCCTGAAGCGTCCACGACGACAGCAGCCCCGGCAGCCCAAAGACATGGTCGCCGTGCAGGTGCGTGATTAGGATTAGGTCAAAGGTGGCTCCGCGCAGTCCCACTTCGCGAATGCGGATTTGGGTGCCTTCGCCGCAATCCAGTAGCAGCAGGGTCCCTCCTACCCGGAGCGACTGGGCCGAGGGGTACTGATCGGGTGCAGGAATCGCCGCGCTGCACCCCAAGATGCGCCAGTCAATGCGAGAAAAGTCCATGGCTCCCAAAGGTCGCGCGCGAACGGGATGCAAAAAAGCCCTAATTTTGAAGCCGAGATGGCCCAAAAGACGCTTTTATCCCAGCGCGACTGCGAAGTTACCCTGCGCCGGCTGTGCCATCAGCTCAACGAGGTTCATGTTCCGTGGAGCCGCACCGTCCTCGTGGGCATCCAACCTCGGGGCAGCATGCTGCTCAAGGCGCTCGTCGCGCAACTTGAATCCGAATTTCAAACGGGACCCATCGCCCACGGCCTTCTCGACATTACGTTTCACCGCGACGACTTTCGGCGCCGCGAAGAACCCCTTGCCGCTAGCCCTACCGAGATGGATGTGCTGATTGAAGGCAAGCGCGTCGTGCTCATCGACGACGTACTCTACACGGGGCGCTCGGTACGGGCTGCGCTCGACGCCCTCGGCGACTTTGGTCGCCCCCAGCGCGTGGAACTTTGCGTGCTTATCGATCGACGCTTTTCGCGTGAGCTTCCCATTCAGCCTGACTATTCGGGCCGCCGCGTCGACGCCCTCAACCACGAACGGGTGCGCCTTAACTGGCGTGGCGAATCCCTAGAATCCGTACTGCTCGAATCCCAACCCTATGCCCCGGAACGCTAAGCTGCAATCTCGACACCTCCTTGGACTTCAGCACGTTCCCGCCGAAGACCTCCACCTCATTTTGCACTGGGCCGGGCACTTTAAAGAGGTCATTAACCGTCCGATCAAACGGGTCCCTTCGCTTCGCGACATCACCATCGCCAACCTCTTTTTTGAAAACTCCACGCGCACGCGCCTGAGCTTTGAATTGGCCGAGAAACGGCTTTCGGCCGACGTAGTCAACTTTGCCGCGTCCAACTCGTCCGTTAAAAAAGGCGAAACGCTTACCGACACCGTAAACAACATCCTTGCGATGAAAGTCGATGTGGTCGTCATTCGCCACGCCGACGCGGGCGTTCCGCAGTTCCTGGCCGACCGGGTTCCCGCGCACATTGTCAACGCTGGCGACGGCACCCACGAGCACCCGACCCAAGCCTTGCTCGACGCGTTCACCATTCAGGAACGGCTCGGCAGCCTCGAGGGCAAAAAAGTAGTGATTGTGGGCGACATTCTGCATTCGCGCGTGGCCTTGAGCAACATGTTTGGCCTGCAAAAGCTTGGCGCACAGGTCGCGGTAACCGGACCCTCCACCTTGATTCCGCGAGCCATCCACGAGCTGGGTGTTGAAGTGATCTCCGATGTGGACGAAGCTCTGGCTTGGGCCGACGTGGCCAACGTGCTTCGGGTGCAGCACGAGCGCATGGATCGGGCGTTTTTTCCGTCGATTCGCGAGTACCACCGCCGCTACGGAATCACCATGGAGCGCCTCAACCGCCTTGACCGCATTCCGCTCATTTTGCACCCCGGCCCCATCAACCGCGGGGTCGAGCTGACGAGCGAGGTTGCCGATTCGCCCCACGCCGCCATTCTGGACCAGGTCGAAAACGGGGTTGCGGTTCGCATGGCCGTGTTGTACCTTCTTGCCGCTCAATCAAGTACGCAAGATGTCCTTTAAGCTCGAACGCAAGCCGCAGTTCATTCACCTTCGGTGGGGCGCCGACACGTTTGGCCCTGAAGGGGTGGCGGAATTTCAATCGCTCGTTCAAAAGCACCCCGACGACCACCTGCTGGTCAACTTACTTGCCGCCGAAGAATTCGATGGCATCGAAGAGCTCCAAGACCTTCAAGCGGAGCGAATGGACCAAATGTTCTCGTGCATCTTAATCGTGCGCGAGTCGCTCCTTCACCTGTTCGACGAAGACTTGGCAGTGGTACCGACCGTACTTGAAGCCGAAGATTACTTTGGCATGGAGGACATGCAGCGCCAGCTGCTCGACGGCGACGCCGAGTAACTTGGGTTAGACGAATTGGGGCGCCCACTGGCGAACTTCCCACCCCCCGAGGTTTCCTGAACTCATAATGAGCAAATTCAACTCGTTGGGCGCGCTTCGCTCAAGTTCCGCGCGCAACGCATTGGCGTCGGTAAACACTTCCACACCCGGACCAAAAGCCGCCTGCACCGCTTCAGGCGCCAAAGGCGGCAATTTTTTGTGGGCCACAGCGGCCGGATCAAACAGCACCATGGCTCGGTCAAGGCCCTCGAGCGAACCCGCATAGCCCGGCAAAAACGCCGGGTTCAGGCTGCTGAACGTGTGCAGCTCGAGCAAGCCCCACACCGGTCGGCTTCCAAAACTTTCGGCAAAGGCCGCCGTCGTGGCCGCAACCTTCGACGGAGCGTGGGCAAAATCTAAGTAGACGGCTCGTCGGTCCGAGTCGGCAAGCGGTTCAAGGCGGCGCTGCGCACCCTGAAACGAAGCGATGGCCTCATAAAAATCTGCTTCCTGGATTCCCATTTCTTGGGCCATCCAGCGCGCTCCCTCGGCGTTGGCCAAGTTGTGGCGCCCCATTACGCTCATGGGCAATTCGCCCATTAGTGTCTTCCAAAACCACTGCGTGCCGTCGTGGCGGTGTTCGGGGGTTCGGTACGGAATCTTGCGAATCGGCGAAGGATCCGCCGCAACCAGTGCCGCAAGCTCCTCGTCTTCCTCAAAGTAGAGCAAGGTTCCGCCCGGCTCCATGGAGGCCAAAAATCCGCGGAATGCGTCGGCATAGGATTCCTGCGTTGGAAAAACGTTGACGTGATCCCAGGCCATGCCGGTAATCAACCCCACGTGGGCCTTGTAAAGGTGAAACTTGGGGCGCGGATCCAGTGGCGATGCCAAGTACTCGTCGCCTTCAAAAACCGCCCACTCGTCGGTCCCCTGAAGGCGGACAGAGGCGTCCAAACCCGGAACCTGTGCGCCGACGAGGTAGTCGGGCAAGCGATCCCAGTACTTCAGCACGTGCAGAAGCATCGAGGTGGTCGTCGTTTTGCCGTGCGAACCGCCCACGACCACTCGGGTTTGGGCCTCGCAGGCCTTTTGCACGTATTCGGGATAGGAATACACCGCAATGCCAAGTTCTTGCGCCCGCTTGAGCTCGGGGTTGTCGCCGCGTGCGTGCATGCCGAGCACCACCGCATCGAGCCCCGCATGAATGCGCTCGGGGAACCAACCCTCTTCGGCCGGCAGAAGGCCCGCCGCCAGCAATCGGCTGCGGCTGGGTTCAAAAATCGCGTCGTCGCTTCCGGTAACGACCACCCCAGAACGGGTAGCCAGCGCAAGGGCGAGGCTGTGCATCGCGCTTCCGCCAATGGCGATAAAATGTACGTTCATAATGCCCTAGAGCTGAATCTGGTAGGCTTTAAGCAAGTTCATGCGAAACGAAGGAAGCAGCGGGTAGAACAGGGCGTTCGAAGGATCAATGTCGATCTGGTCCACGATGGCAGGATCTGCGCCTTCGAGCAGCAGGTTCGCCTTGAACACGATGTTGACGTTCACGTCGCGGCCCTTGCGCACGGTAAACTGCGACTGGTACTCAAGCAGTTCATTAAACGCCTCGGAACTGATCGTGTACTTAAACGGCTTGTAGGGCTTCTCTTGGGTGGTGTCGGTTGGATTCTTCCACCAGCCTTCAATGACCACGGCATTGTAGCCCCCATTCGGCCGCGCCAAACGGTTCATGGGACTTTCGGGAGACCACGAGGTAGTCGGCACGGCATTTTGGGCACTGTCGAGGCCAATTCTCCACCAGTGACGACCCGAGTAGGTGCCGGTCGGAAGCTCATAAATCGGAGTAAATCCGCCATAAAGAGACGACGTAGACGTAATTGCAAAGTCGGTCGTATCGCCCTTCACCGGAAAAATGGTGTCGCCCAAATGGTTTTCAAAATGGTAAAAACCCATGGCCAGCTCGATGTTTTTGAAGCGGACCAGCGTGCCTGAATTGTCGAGTGCAAACACTTTATTGGTGTCAATCAGTTCACCCTTAAAGTAGTAGAAGTGTCGAAGCACTACGTTGCGCGAATCCCTTCCGGGGTCGGGCTCCACAAACGTCGCTTCGCACCCCGCGAAACCAAGTGCCGCGATGCACACGGCCAACCAAGCATTTTTCATAACGGAAAATTACGCATTACCCACGAGTTCCGGGGGACGCACTTGCTCAATGGCCTCCATCACTTGATCTAATATTTGCTGCGGCGTCGCGTCGGGGGCGAACTGAAGCGGCTCCTTAAAGCGCAACTTCAAATCAACCCGGCGTTTTTTGACGCGGAGGCCTTTTTTGTCAAAACCCCGGCGGAATCCGTCGACCACCACCGGAACTACCGTCGGCTGGAGGTCGCGGATGATGTGAGCGGTTCCGCGGCGACCCGGGGCAAACGGCTTCGTGGTGCCTTGCGGAAACGTAATCACCCAGCCTACCTTAATCGCCTTGCGTATGTTGTCCAAGTCCTTGGGGTCCACGCCACGGCTAACTTCTTTGCCGGCCTCGCGCCAGGTGCGTTTAATGCTCACCGACCCCGCCAACGCCAGCAAGCGCGGCAGCGGCCCCGACTTCATGGTCTCTTTGGCGGCGATAAAAAACAGGTTCATGCGCGGATTAACCACGGGCCACCAGCGATCCACGCGGTTGGGCATGTTGTTGCGAACGTGCATGAAGGCCAAAAACATCGAGGCCACATCCATGAAGTAGGTCTGGTGGTTGCTGACAAAAAGCACGTTTTCGTCGGGCAAATCCTTGAGGTGCTCCATGCCTTCGACGTGCGTGCGGTGAATGCGGTTCAAGCGGTACCACGTCACCGTTCCGAACCAAAAGATGACCATGCGCTTGGCCCACAAGGGGTAACCAAACGGGTCACGGTACGGCAGTCGGCGAATCTTCTTCATGAATTCGACAAATCTACATCACCTTTGCGGAGTGGAGCGCGAAAAATGGCCGAATCCCCAGCTAATACCCGACAGCGGCGGCCGTCTTTGGGATCCTTTTCGGCGCAAACGCGTGGCCGGAACCCCCGAGGAGTACGTGCGGCAGCATAGCCTGCGGCGCTTAGTCCTCGAAGCCCAATGTCCGCCCGAATCCATTGCCGTCGAGCGCGGACTCAGCGTGCACGGGCACGCCAAGCGATTTGATGCCGTCGTGTTCCACCAAGGCGCACCCTGGATGCTCATCGAATGCAAGGCCCCCAACGTGCCGCTCGACGACGCCGTGTGCGTGCAGTGGATGCGCTACAACCTTCCGCTCGGTGCCGCGTGGGGCTGGATCACCAACGGAGTCCGAGACCGAATGTTTACCGCCGACGGCCGTGAACTTCCCGCGAACCTTCCGCTATTTGGTACCTTTGCGCTTTAGGAACGCACCATGAACTACGCCCTGCACGCGCTCTCGCCGCTCGACGGCCGCTACCAAAAGCACGCTTCGACCCTTAGCCCGTATTTTTCTGAATTCGGACTCATGCGCTACCGCGTGCTCGTCGAGGTTCGGTACTTTATCGCTCTTTCGGCGCTGAACCTCAAGGGACTTCCCTCCCTAGACGCCGCTCAGACCGCCGAGCTTCACCGCATCTACACCGAATTCAGCGAGCCGGACGCCGCGCGCATCAAAGAAATCGAGTCTACCATCAACCACGACGTCAAAGCCGTGGAGTACTTTCTCAAAGAGCGCTTTGCGCCCCTTGGGCTATCGGATCGGGCCGAATTCATTCACTTCGGACTCACCTCCCAGGACGTCAACAACACCGCGATTCCGCTTTCGCTGCTCGAGGCGCACCGCGAGGTGCTCCGCCCCGCGCTGGCAACTTTAATCGAGCGGATCGAAGCTCAGGCCGCCGAATGGGACCACCTGCCGATGCTCGCGCGAACCCACGGCCAGCCCGCCTCCCCCACCCGCATGGGCAAGGAATGGCGTGTGTTCAGTGAACGCCTCCGCCAGCAACTCAGCCTGCTCGATGCAGTTCCCTTCGCCGGAAAATTTGGCGGAGCCACCGGCAACTTCAACGCCCACAGCGTGGCCTACCCAGGAATCGACTGGCACGCATTCGGCGACGAATTTTTGCGCGCTCAGCTCGGCCTACAGCGCAGCCATCCGACCACCCAAATCGAGCACTACGATCATTTGGCGGCCTACTTTGACGGACTTAAACGCCTAAATACCGTTTTGGTGGACTTAGCGCGCGACGCTTGGCAGTACATTTCGATGGACTACTTCAAGCAGCGCATCAACCCCAACGAAGTTGGTTCGTCGGCTATGCCCCACAAAGTGAATCCGATCGACTTTGAGAATGCCGAAGGCAACTTTGGCATCGCCAACGCGTGGCTTGAGCACTTGTCAGCCAAGCTGCCCATTAGCCGATTGCAGCGCGACCTCACCGACTCTACCGTACTGCGCAACCTCGGAATGCCGTTGGGCCACACGCTGCTGGCCTACCACAGCCTTTCGCGCGGACTCGGCAAGCTCGTCGTCAACGAATCAGCCCTCACTGCCGACCTCGAAGACCACTGGGAAGTCGTCGCCGAGGGCATCCAGACCATACTGCGGCGCGAAGGCTTTCCGAAACCTTACGAAGCACTCAAAGCCCTTACACGCAAGTCGGACCGCATCACACCCGACGTCATCGCCGAATTTGTCGCGGAGCTTCCGGTCAGCGAATCCGTCAAAGCCGAACTGCGGGCCATCACCCCGACCAACTACACGGGTCAATGAAGTATCCTGAGGTCGCGCCCATGGTGCTGGGAGACACGGTAATTCCGCCCGGCTCCACCAAAACCGTCGACCTGCAAATTGCCCGTCTGCTCTCGGGAACCGAAATCCACATGCCGGTTCACGTGTTTCGCAGCGAGGTACCAGGGCCTACGGTGCTCCTCAGCGGCGGACTTCACGGCGACGAAGTCAACGGCATCGAAGCCGTTCGGCGCATGATGTCCCTTGGCCTGTTTGGCGACCTGGCCTGCGGAACCGTCGTGGCCATTCCCATCATTAACGTGTACGGTTTCTTGTTTTTTAGCCGCGAAGTCCCTGACGGCAAAGACGTAAACCGCAGCTTTCCGGGCTCAACGCAAGGTTCCCTCGCGAGCTTGGTAGCCCATACCCTCACCGACAAAATCTTGCCGCACATTGACTTGGCGGTCGACTTCCACACGGGCGGAGCGAGCCGCACCAACAGTCCGCAAGTGCGCTACGACCCCGAGGACGCCGACGCGATTCGTTTTGCCCAGCTCTTCGGCGCCCCGATGGCCATGGCCTCGTCGCTCATACCGGGCTCCTTGCGTGCACAGGGCCGAAGCATGGGGGTGCCCATCATCGTGTATGAAGGAGGCGAAAGCATGCGCCTCGAGGAGTCCGCCGTAAAAGAAGCCATCCGCGGAACCAAGCGTTTGCTTCAAAGTCTGGGCATGTACGCCCACAAAACCCCAAAAGTGCGCGGCCTCAAAGACCGACACGGCAAGCGCAGCATGCCCCGCCACCTCAACCAAACCACCTGGGTTCGGGCTGAAGCGAGCGGACTTTTCTCGTTTGAACGCCAGAGCGGCCAGGCCATTACGGAAGGTGAGCTCATCGGTCGCATCCGCAATCCCTACGACTCCTATTCGGTCAAGGTTTTTGCGCCCTTCGACGGCTTCATCATTGGGCACAACAACATTCCGCTCGTGCACCGCGGCGACGCCCTTTTTCACGTGGGCAAGGAGAGCGAATGGCCGGTTGGCTAACGGGGTGCTCGTTGCCGGTTGCTAGTTGCTAGTTGCTCGCAACTAGTTGCTAGCTACTAGTTGCTCGTTGCTAACCAACGTAGCCAGCCTGGCGCAAGATTTCGTCTGCAATCGCCAACGAGGCCGTGGCTGCGGGTGAAGGAGCATTGAGCACGTGAAAGGCGCGCTCGCCTTGACGAAGGACAAAATCGTCTTCAAGGCTGCCGTCGCGGCGTAGGGCTTGGGCACGGATTCCGGCACGGCCGGGGAGCAAATCCGCGCGTTCAAGACTCGGAAGTAACCGTTGGAGGGCATTCAGAAATTTTGTTTTGCTGAATGCCCGCTCGTACTCGCCCAGTCCGTACCGCCAATGCTGGGCGAACAGCTTCCACGTTCCGCCGTACCCGAGGGCTGCGGCCGTGTCCGCCCCACTGAAGGCCGTTTTAGTGTACCCCTCCCGGGCAAAACTGAATACCGCGTTCGGTCCGCACTCGACGCCACCGTGCACCATTCGGGTAAAGTGCACGCCCAAAAATGGGAAATTGGGGTCCGGTACCGGGTAAATGAGGTGCTTGACTTTGGCCTGCGCGGGCGAACTAAGTTCGTAGTAGTCACCGCGGAACGGCACGATCTGCAGGTCCGCCTCAACGCCGTCGCGCCGGGCAAGGCGGTCGCTCTGGAGCCCCGCACACACGATGATGTTTTTTCCGCGAACCAAACCCTTGCGGGTAGCAACTCCTTCTTGGGTAAATCCTGTGGCGGTGGTTTGGAGCCTAACGATGGCACGGCTTGACCGCAGGAGGGCCTCCGTTACGTCGGCGTAGTGGATGATGCCGGTCTGCGGGACCAGCAAGGCTTTGGTGGCGTTCAGGTGGGGTTCGCGCTCGCGAAGCTCGCGCTCGTCGAGGTAGCGCAGGCCTTCCAGCCCGTTTTCCATGCCCCGAAGGCGCAGGGTTTCGAGCCGGGCCTCCTCCTCAGAGCCCACGGCCGCCACAACCTTACCGCATACCTCGTGCGCAACTCCGTGCTCTTGCGCAAAGCGGAGCATTTGACCGTACCCGTCTAGGCAGGTGCGCGCCTTTAGCGAACCCGGCTTGTAGTAAAGTCCGGAGTGGATTACGCCGCTGTTCCGGCCGGTTTGGTGCTGGGCGAGTCCGCCCTCTTTTTCAAGCACCGCCACCTTGGCTTCGGGGTAGGCCTGCGCCAACTTGTGGGCCACCGCAGCACCGACGATGCCGCCGCCAACCACAATAAAATCATACTGCTCCATGGGCACCAAAAGTAACGCCCGCCGCGGTGCAAAACCGGGCGGGCGCCGTGAAAAAATCGAGCTGCTACTGCGGCATTCCCGCGCGTACCCAGCGCTTGAGCAAGGCGACGTTGCAGGTGCTCATGGCCCCAGCGGGCGGCATCAGGGCGCGGCCGTTGGTGCCGCTCAAGGCGTCGACGAGGCCCGAAGCGTTCACGGCGTTCACGGTCTGGGCATAGGTTCCCAGCGAAACACCGCCCGACGGTGCGGAACCTTGGTGGCACCCGAGGCAGTTGGCCTGAATCATGGGGGCAATCACCGCAGAATACGTTGTGGCCGACGTCGAGTCGCACGCACCCGCACAGTTGGTCTCGTTGGCTCCTTGCTGTATCCAGAGGCGAATGCGCTCCTTCTGTGCGGAACTCAAGGGGGCCATCGGTGGCGGCGGCATCAAATCATCACCTGATTCCCAAAGCACTTCATAGAGTTCGCTATCGTTCGGATCTCCCGGTTTTACTTCTGCACGAATTCCCGCATAAGTCGAAAGATCAATGCCATCGGCTGCATAAGGCCCCACGTGGCAACCGCTCATGGCGCAGTTTGATTGAATCATCGGGTAGATCTCGTTCGTGAAATCGACGATTCCCGGATCACAGGGCGTGGGATCGGGGTCTGGGACCGGCGGAAGGTGCGTGCACGAGGCCAACAGCCCGAGGCTCAACGCGGCAAGAACATTTTTCATCGCAATTCTTTTGGTTTTACGTGGGTAAACACCCGCGAAATATTAAATCCAAGGAACAAATCTCCGTTGGCCCAAGAGCCCGGGGTCTGCATCATCCACTGCGGATCTGCCATCGACCGAGCATTGGTCACATGAAACTGAAAAACGTGGCCTCCGGTCTCGAGGTCAAGCCCAATGCTCAACGGCATGTGCGTGCCGGCAAACGGAGTTTGGCGGAACATGGTTTCGGCCGTGAGCGCCATGCGCTGCGTGAGCTTATAGCGTCCGCTCAAGCCAAGGCCAAGCTGGTCGTTGCGGTCGCTCGCCAGCGGAACCAAATTGAAGTGCACGAGCGTCGGCGCCACCTGCACCGACACCTTGTCGTTAAGCTTGCTCGCCACCAACAGCTGGTGGGCGTAGGCTAGGCGGTCGGTAAAAAAATGATCAAAACCGTCCGTGAACGGAACCGTCGTCAGCGTCATGGACGAATACCACACTACGCTTACGGGGCTGTTTAGGCCTTTACCTCCTTTAGACTGGCGCAGCACGCGCACTTTGGTGAATCCGTCGTAGGTCTTGCTTCCGGACGAACGACCGAGACCGACGTTCAGCCAAGCTACCGGGTTGTAGGAATACTCGAAGCGGATCTGGGCCACATCCATTCCGAAGAGGTTATAAAGCGGCTTGTCGTTGAGCGCGCCAAAGCGGTGTCCGACAATGAACTGTCCAACCCCCGCGCCCGGCATTTCAACGGTCGATCCGTTGACCAATTTGGTTCCCTTAAACGTGGCAAACGCGAACTGCTTGGGTGCCTCGGGGGCCATGGCGTTCAGTTCCGCGAGCAAATCATCCTGAGCCCAAAGACCCATCGAACTCAGGGCCAAGAAGGCCAAAACCAGCTTACGCACCCTTCAACGTCGATTTAACGGTGACCTTAACGACCTCAGCGACCTTTGACACCACGAGCGTCGGAATCTCAATTCCGTAGTCGGCGGTGCGCACGCTGAATTCGCTTTCGATGCTCACCGAACCGTCCTTGTTCACCGTGATCGTAACCGGTATCGACACGTCTTTAGTTACTCCGTGAATTTCCAATTGGCCTTTAATACCGCCCTTGTAGGTGGCGGGCTTCTTCCAATCGGTTACTCCGCCAATCTTGGCGCGCAGCGTTGCCTTGGGGAACTTCGTCGATTCCATGTAGTTCTCGTTGAAGTGCTCCTGCATCAGGGCGCGCTTAAACGTAAACGACTGAATTTGAAGCTGCCAAACGGCTTCGTTGGTTTCGGTATTGAGAATTCCGACCGCGTTATTCAGCACTGCATCGATGTCTTCAACCGGCGTTGACGCGTTGATGTGCACTTGCGTGTCTTTGCTTGTCAGCTTTTGGGCGGACGCCATTAGGGAAAGTCCCAGGGCCGCCAGGGCAAAAATCTTCTTCATAATCAGTTAGGTAGCGCGCCGCCCCGCTCCCAGACGCGGACTTTGGCTTGGTTGCAGTTGGACAAAGGCCCGCTGGGGGGCATCGCAAGCGGATCACCTGCTCCGCGCTGAATGCGGTCGATGAGGGAGCCGTTGAGGGTTGAAGCCTGAACCGAAGCGTGGCTACTGAGGTCAAGGCCCCCGCTTGCACTGGCGCCCTGATGGCAACCCACGCACTGCGTTTGGATCATCGGTTGAATGTCAACCGACCACGTGGCGGTCGAATCGCAGGTTCCGCCGGTGCCGTACAGCTGCTCGGCATTGTCGTAGTAGCAGCTCGAAGAAATGGCCGCCACGCCTGCAAGGAGAAAAATAACCGAAAACGTTCTAAGCATACCCCAAAGGTACAATTTATATGCCACTAGCGCTTCCACGGAACCCGCGCCCACAGGACGACCGCAACCGCGAAAAAGCCCGATAGCATAACCGCGGCAAGGCGCAAATCGCCCGTCAGGGTTTCGATCCAGCCCACGGCGACCATACCGAGTACCGTAGCCAGTTTTTCGGCGACGTCAAAAAAGCTGAAGTACACGACGTGCTCCTCGGCCGGCGGCAGCAGTTGGCTGAAGGTAGAGCGGGCGAGCGATTGAATTCCGCCCAATACCAAACCAACACCGGCCCCGAGCAAGTAGAACTGCAGCTCGCTTTGAATGAAGTAGGCCAGAAAGCTGATGAGCATCCAAAGCGCCCCAGAGACGAGGAGGGCCCGAATGTTTCCTAAGACCCGACTCAAGCGGGCAAACAGCCACGACCCAAGCATACCCACAAACTGAATGAGCAAAATGGTGGTGATCAGTGCGGATGTTTCTAGATGCAGCGCCTCCTTGCCAAACAGCGTCGCGATGAGGATGACGGTTTGCACGCCGGCTGACGCAAAGAAGAATCCGAGGACGAAGCGCTCGAGGCCCTTTGTGGCCCGAAACGACTTGGCTACATCAAAAAGCTGTTGGTAGGCCGCGCGAATCCAGCCCTTTTGGCGATCACCCACGGCGCAGCCATCTGGGAGGCGGCGTAAGCTGTATTCGCCCCAACCGAGCCACCAAATTCCGACGGCAACAAACGTAAAGCGCGTTATTAGGCCGGGGCCATCCAGACCAAACCACGCGGGGTTTTGAATGAAGGCCAAAGCCACAATGAGCATCAAGGCAGAACCGAAGTAGCCAAGGGCAAATCCGCGGGCGCTCAGGGCATCCTGATCGTCTGGGGCCGCAATTTCAGGCAGGTAGCTGTTGTAAAAAACCAGGCTTCCTGCAAAGGCGATTGACGCGACAAAGGGGGTTAGGAGTCCGAGAATCAGCGCATCCGCCGTGAAAAAATACATGGCGAAGCAAGCCAAGGTTCCGCTGTAAATGAAGCGGCGCATAAACGCTTTCTTGCTCCCCGAAACCTCGGCGAGCGCGCTGAGGTACGGCGTGCCCAGGCTGACGACCAGGTAAGCGGCGGCCATGACAAACGTGTAGGCGGCGGTGGTGCTGAACGAGATTCCTAGCAGGCTAACCTCAGACCGCCCCGCGGCCTCCATTACCGCGGAGTAGTAAATCGGAAAAATGGCCGTGCCAATCACCAGGGAGTAGCTCGAATTGGCCCAGTCGTACATGGCCCAACCGTGGTGGACTCTTCGTGTGGCGGCGTCGTGGTGCATCGTTCCTCGAAAGTAGGGCAAATTGCCCGCCTAGCTGTTGAGCAAACGTTAAAAAAAACTCCGGTGCCTTGCGAGCACCGGAGCCTTCTTCACGCGGTCAGCGTGCTTACTTCTCAATCATGTTCAGCGCCGAACCGGCCTTGAACCACGAAATCTGCTGGGCGTTGTAGCTGTGGTTGGCCGAAATGCGGTCTTCGCTTCCGTCTTCGTGGCGGAATACCAACGTCAACGGCTTACCCGGTGCAAACGCGGTCAAGTCGGCGAAGTCCACGACGTCGCGTTCCTGAATTTTGTCGTAGTCGGATTCGTTGGCGAAGGTCAGCGCCAGCATACCCTGCTTCTTGAGGTTGGTCTCGTGAATGCGGGCGAAGCTTTTCACCAGCACGGCGCGCACACCAAGGTGGCGGGGCTGCATGGCGGCGTGTTCGCGCGACGATCCTTCACCGTAGTTCTGGTCGCCGACCACAAGGGTGGGGATGCCCGCGGCCTTGTAGGCACGCTGCACGGTCGGAACTTCACCGTACTCGCCCGTCAATTGGTTGAGCACCTTATTGGTTTCGCCGTTGAAGGCGTTCACCGCGCCGATCAGCGTGTTGTTGGCGATGTTGTCGAGGTGTCCGCGGTAGCGCAGCCAAGGGCCGGCCATCGAAATGTGGTCGGTGGTGCACTTGCCCTGGGCTTTAATCAGAACCTTGGCGCCCGTGATGTTGGCGCCGTCCCAGGCCGCGAAGGGCTCGAGGAGTTGCAGACGCTGGCTGTCGGCCTTGACGTCGACCGCCACCGCACTGCCGTCTTCGGCGGGGGCTTGGTAGCCGGCATCTTCTACCGCGTACCCGCGAGCGGGCAATTCGTCGCCACTTGGCGGATCAAGCATAACGCGCTCGCCATTGGTATTCACCAAGGTGTCTTTGAGCGGATTAAACCCGAGGTCCCCCGCAATCGCAAGTGCCGTGACGAGTTCCGGTGAACCCACAAAGGCGTGCGTATTGGGGTTGCCGTCGGCGCGCTTGCTGAAGTTGCGGTTAAACGAGTGAACAATGGTGTTCTTCTCTTGCTTGTCGGCGCCTTCGCGGGCCCATTGGCCGATGCAGGGTCCGCACGCGTTGGCAAACACGTTACCACCGATTTCTTCGAAGTCGCTCAGAAGTCCGTCGCGTTCAGCGGTATAGCGCACTTGCTCCGAGCCGGGAGTGATGCTGTATTCCGCCGCGACCTTCAGGTTCTTGGCTTTGGCTTGGCGGGCCACCGAGGCGGCGCGCGTCATGTCTTCGTACGACGAGTTGGTGCACGATCCGATCAAACCAACCTCAACCTTCATCGGCCAGCCGTTCTTCTCGGCAAGGGCGCGCACTTCAGAAATTGGGGTTGCCAAATCTGGGGTAAACGGTCCGTTGAGGTGCGGCTCGAGGGTACCGAGGTTGATTTCAATAACCTGGTCAAAGTACTTCGCGGGGTCGGCATACACTTCGGCGTCGCCGGTCAGTTCGGCACGCAGCGCGTTGGCCAAATCGGCCACGGCGGCGCGGCCGGTGGCGCGCAGGTAGCGTTCCATGCTGTCGTCGTAGCCAAACGTCGAGGTCGTAGCACCCACTTCGGCGCCCATGTTGCAAATGGTTCCTTTGCCCGTGCAGCTTAGTGATTCTGCACCTTCACCGAAGTACTCGATGATGGCTCCGGTTCCGCCCTTCACGGTCAAAATTCCGGCAACCTTAAGGATTACGTCCTTGGCTGAGGTCCAGCCGTTCATGCGGCCGGTGAGCTTCACGCCGATGAGCTTAGGGAACTTGAGCTCCCAGGGCATACCCGCCATGACGTCCACGGCGTCGGCCCCGCCGACTCCAATGGCCACCATTCCGAGTCCGCCCGCGTTCACGGTGTGCGAATCGGTTCCGATCATCATGCCGCCGGGGAAGGCGTAGTTTTCAAGAACCACCTGGTGGATGATGCCGGCGCCCGGCTTCCAAAAGCCGATGCCGTACTTGTTTGAAACCGAAGCCAAGAAGTTGAATACCTCATTGGATTTGTTGATCGACTCCTGAAGGTCGACGGTGGCACCCACGCGGGCCTGAATCAAGTGGTCGCAGTGGACGGTAGAGGGCACTGCTACTTTTTTGCGGCCGGCCGACATGAACTGCAGCAAGGCCATTTGGGCCGTCGCGTCCTGCATCGCCACACGGTCCGGGGCAAAGTCGACGTAGGAGGCTCCGCGCTGGAAGGCCTCCTTGGCCTCACCCTCCCAAAGGTGGGCGTACAAAATTTTCTCAGAAAGGGTCAGTGGGCGACCCAGCACGTTGCGGGCGGCAGTTACTTTGGCCTCATACCCAGCGTAAAACGCGTGAATTTTATCAAGATCAAAAACCATAATTGCGGAATTTTTACAAAATTACGCCGCAAATCGCCGTTTTTGTCTGCGATTTTTCAAGAAATCACGCAGAAATTCTAAAATTTTCGCTCGTTAGTGCAGGGTGCGGAACGGGAAGCTCCATACCCCTTCGACCCCCTCGGTACGCACCCAGTAGGTGCCTGAGGGAAGCAGCGACGTGGGCAGGCTGATCTCAGCGCCTAGCCAGGTTCCGCGCATCAGGATGCGGCCCGAGGCTTCCACCACCGCAAACGAGCGGGGCCGCGCTTCGTTCGCGCGAATCAACCTAATGCGGTCCGTGGATTGGGCCCAGGTGTAGCCTTCGAGGTTACGGTTCTCGTCAACCCCAATCCAAATGTGGCCGGCAAACATCAGGCTGTCGTCGGCAGCCTGAAACCCCGCATCTTTGAGGGTAAAGGACGTGCCGTCGGCGGAGATGGCGAGTCGAACCCAACCGTTGACCACGGTGTCGTTGACGTTTCGGCGAACGGCCAGGAATCCGTCAGTGTAGGGTGACTGCCACTGAACGAAGGGGTCGTGCTGGCCGGCGTAGCGGTAGTCGAGGTACCCGAGGTAGCTTGGGGTCGCGAAGCCCTGCCACAGCGAAGACGAACGCGAAATAGAATCTCCGACGGCGAGGCGATCGGGGTAGTAGTAGGCGCCACGCTTTTGTCCGGCGACCTGAATGCGTGCGCTATCGAGTGGCGAAACATAAACGACCGACATCAACCCCGTGGTTCCTGTGTCGCGGAGCAAGGTGAATCGCAGGTCCGCCACGCTGTCGTTGTTGAAGTCCACGTCGGCAAAACCGAGGTTGGTGGCTACGGTTGTGTCGGTGAAATCGTGGTAGACGTACTGGGCGCTCGCCAGAGAAATTCCGGCAAACCACAGCATAAACGCGGCATAAATCTTGGTCATTTCGGCTGCAAAGGTGCAAAATGTAGACCACGCACGCACCATTACCTTTACACAAACCTATGGCACGCCTTTCTGCACCCGTCGTACTCGAAGCCTTGCGCATGGCCGTTCAGGCCCTTCAGGCCCAAATGCTGCGGGCCGTGCTAACCGCCTTGATCATCGCAATCGGCATCACTGCGCTGGTCGGCATGCTCACCGCGACGAGCGTCATGGAGGGCTCGATCACCAAGCAGTTCTCGAGCATGGGCGCAACCACCTTCACGATCCAGCAGGGCGGAATGCAGATCCAAATCGGCCGCCGGGGCATAAAAGAAAAGCCCCAACCCCCGATTCCGCTGCTCCAGGCCCTCAAGCTTCGGGACCGAATGGCCGCAGAGGGATATGTGGCGAGTGTGGGCGATAACGTGGCGGGAGCCATGGAAGTCCAGCACGAGGGAACCAAGACCAACCCCAACGTCAACATTCATGCGGCCGACGCCGACTACCCGGCCACACAGGGCCTTGAGGTGGCCGAGGGGCGCTTTTTTTCGTCGGCCGAGCAAAACGAAGCGCGGGCCGTGGCGGTGCTGGGTTCTGATGTGGCCGGCAAGCTTTTTCCCGAAGGCGGAGCCCTTGGCAAAGTGATCCGCGTCGGCGCCAAGCCGTATGCGGTAGTTGGCGTGACTGCTCCGAAGGGAAGCAGCTCGTTTATGTCGAGCGACCAAGTTGTCTACTTGCCGCTGCGAACCGCCCACTTGGCGTTTGCCGACCCTTCGGCGAGCTACGTAATAAGTATTAAAGCGCCCAACGCAGAATCGCTCGATGCGAGCATCGCGCGCGCAACTACCGTGATGCGCGCGGTGCGCCGACTCAAGCCCGGAGCCGAAGACAACTTTAACCTGCGCCGTAGCGACAGCATTTCCGCCATGCTCATTGAGTCGCTGAGCTCCGTGAGCACCGGAGCCGCCCTGATTGCGCTCATCACGCTGCTCGGAGCGTCAATTGCGCTAATGAACATTATGCTCGTCAGCGTCACCGAGCGCACCCGCGAAATCGGCACCCGCAAAGCACTGGGCGCCAGCGCCCAAGTCATCGTCGTGCAGTTTTTGGCTGAAGCCGTGCTCGTCAGCGTTCTCGGCGGCGTCGCCGGAATTATTTTGGGGCTCGCCGTAGGCAACGGCCTGGCGTTCGCCATGGATGCTGACACCGTATTTCCGATTCAGTGGATGCTGCTGGCCCTGGGCGTTTCGATCGCCGTGGGCATTCTTTCAGGCTGGTACCCCGCCAAAAAGGCGGCCGCCCTCGACCCCATTGAAGCGCTTCGCTATGAATAAAGTGCGCGAAGTTGCTGCCCACGACCCCTGGTGGAAAACAAACTCTGCGAGCCTTCGTCAGGGCCGGTCGCTGGCGCTGGCCTTTGCCCGTCGCGACCTCAGGCTTCGCTACACCCAAACCCGCCTCGGATGGCTGTGGGCTGTCGTACAGCCCGTCGGCCTAATTGCGGCCCTTACCGTTGTGCTGGGTCGGGTGTTTGGGCTTCCGCCCGACGGCCTGCGGCAATTTGGGCTGAACCTCGCGGTGGCGCTCCCCGGCTGGATCTGGTTTCAGTTCACCGTGAGCCAAGGCGCCCAAAGCTTGATTTCGAACCAGTCCCTCATCAGCAAGGCCGCCTTTTCGCGCTCGGCGCTTGCCAACGCTAAAGCGCTCGTTGGCTTGGTCGACTTTGCGGTGGGGTCCGTGGTCGTCCTGCTCGGACTCTTGACGGTTGGCGCGGTTGAAGCCTTCGCCCTGCTGCGCGTGCCCTTGGTTGCGGCGTATACGGCCCTAGCGGCGCTGGGCTGGGCCTACCTGATTGCCGCGGTTAGCGTGCGCCGGCGCGACGTGCTGGCCGTGCTGCCGATGCTCCTGCAAATCCTGTTTTTCATTAGTCCGGTTGCGCTGCCCTCGGCCAATTTTGAACCTAAAGGTTGGGGCCTGCTGTACTGGCTCAATCCGGCGGTGGCTATGGCCGACGGATTTCGGTGGGCCTGGCTGGGTTGGAACGTTTGGCAGCCCGCCCACGCCATCTCGTTCGCCTCGGGCGGACTGAGCTTCGCTGCAGGCATCTTGGCCATGCGCTGGCGTTCGCGTCGATTAAACGAATTTTTGGGATGAGTCCGCGCATCGAAGCCGTGAACCTCGGCAAGCAATTAGGGGGGCGCTGGGCCCTTCGCCGCCTCGACGTCCACGTTAACGAGGGCGAAGTACTTGGTATTATCGGAGCCAACGGGGCCGGTAAATCTACCCTGCTGAAGACCTTGAGCGGACTTTTGCACCCCGATGAGGGCAGCTACCGCGTTCGGGGCAGTCTTGCCAGCCTTCTCGAAGTGGGTACGGGGTTCCACCCCGACTTGAGCGGACGCGAAAACGCCTTTCTGCGTGGCGCCCTGCTCGGACTGAGCCGCCGCGAGGTCGAAGTCCTTCTTCCGCGCATCGCTGAATTCGCCGGAGTTGCAGATCGGCTGGACGAACCCGTCAAGTACTACTCGAGCGGAATGCAGCTCCGCCTCGGATTTTCGGTGGCCGCACACCTGCCCGCCGATACGCTCATCGTGGACGAGGTATTGGCGGTAGGAGACGCGGCGTTTCAAGCGAAGAGCTTGACTTTTCTGGAAACGTCTTGGCGTGCAGCGGGCCGCAGCGTGGTGTACGTTGCCCACCAACTCAACCAAGTGCGCCGCCTGTGCGACCGAGTGCTGTGGTTGGATCACGGAACCTTGCGCCTCGAAGGCCCCGCCGACGAGGTGTGCGATGCCTACCTGGCCAGCATGCTCGAAGCACCCGAAGAATGGCCGGACGCCGCCGCGCGACCGGGCTTGGGAGGTGTCCGCGCCACCGCCCTTCACGTCGACGGCACCTGGACGACCGGTAGCCCAGCCCAACTTCGCGTAGAATGGACAGGCGCCGCAGCAGATACGGGACTCGACCTTCGCATCAGCTTGGAACGCCCCGACGCAAGCGCGCTCACGCTATGGAGCAGCCTGAATTCGGGATGGATGCCCAACGGGGCGAGCTGCGCCACCCTGACGCTCCCTGAACTGGCCCTGAGCAGCGGAACCTACCTGATGCACCTGCGCGTTTTTGTCGACGGATTGCTGCACGACGAGGTGCGGAACGCCGCGCGGGTGGTGGTTCAACCGGGGGCGTGGCAGGGTTTCGACTACCCCACTCCCCGGCCAATGGCTCTTCAGACACAGCGCTGGTCCTAGCGCGCAGAGCCCGCCGCTAACGCTTTTTTAAACCGAGCGCCTTAAGGCTCAAGCTGGCCCAAGTTCGCAGGCGCGCGGTGGCGCGAGCGGACCACGGAACCGGCAGCGCGTGGGGTCCGCGCGGGTGGTGAAAAAGGCCCGACATGTAGGCAGATCCCTGTTGTGCCGGCAGGTGCTCGGGGTATTCAAGCTGCCAATCGTCCGCCGGGTAGCCCTGGGCCCTGAGGTATTCGTTAAAAACAGGTTGGTAAAACGCCACGTCTTCGTCGGTAAACCAACGACGCCAATCGCTGTGTGCCTGGCTGCGGGCTACGTGCCTAAAGTTTCCCCGAACTTCGGTCGTGCGGGGCAGCGACACCCCCAGGTAGGCTTCTAATTCGGACCAGTTGCCGTCGACGAGGTCCTCGTACCGCCAAATGAACCAACCTTCTGCCCTCAAGCGATCAAGGAAGGCCGAAAGTTCGTCGAGTTTTTGCTTTTGCTCAGCAGCGTGCGCGCGCAAGGCTTCGTCGCTGTCCGCGTGCAACCGGTGGAACGGTACCGACGCCGGGTCGGCCTCTTTGGCGCGGACCCGTTCCAGTGCCCGCGCAAATTCCTCGGGAACGGGCTGGTGAACATAAAACCAGCGGTAAAAGAAGCCAGAAATCCACCGGTCGCGCGGGTCTCGAACCAAAAAAATCTTGCGGTCGAAGTGTGCAAATGCGGCAGCGGCGGCGTCGCCCGACCATCCGTGCATTTCGGGACTGCTGTATAAAATTTTGACGAGCGAAGCGTCTTCGTCGGGCCATACCATGCCGTCAAGCCGGTGAAATTGGCCGTTTTCGAGGCGGTTGGGTTCAAAAACTTCGCGAAGCGGACCCTTAGCGCGGAGCGCTTCCGAAAGCAACGAAAACCCATAAGTAGTGCCGCTTCGCGGCATTCCAAACAAAACGGTGCGCATGGGGGCTGAAGGTACATTAAGTTTGGGGGATGCGCGAACGACCTCCTTTAGTCACCGTGGCGGTACCCAACTACCGTCATGCACGCTACCTCAAGGAGCGCCTCGAAAGCATTGCCCAACAGAGCTTTACCGACGTCGAAGTGCTCCTGCTCGACGACGCCTCGCCCGACCATTCGCTCGAAATTTTGACGGAATTCGCCGCCGGACGCCCCGGCTGGTCCGTGCATTCCAACGACCAAAATTCCGGGAGTCCCTTTGCCCAATGGAACAAAGCTGCGGCGATGGCGCGCGGAACCTACCTCTGGATTGCCGAAAGCGACGACGTGGCCGACCCCCGATTGCTTGAGACGTTGGTCGGTCTAATGGAGTCTGATTCGGGGCTTGCGATCGCCTACGCCCAGTCAATGCTCATCGACGAAGACAGCGCGCCCCTGCACACGTTTGATGTTCACTACCGCTACGTTTTTGGTACCGAAGCGGTGCGCTGGGAGCACGGCTACCGCAACGACGGCATCGACGAAATCCGGCGTTTTATGCTCCTGCACAACGTGGTTCCCAACGCCTCGGGGGCGCTGCTGCGGCTGTCCACGTTCCGCGAAGCCGGCGGAGCGGTCCCCCATTGGAAGCTCAACGGCGACTGGATGACCTACCTAAAAATGCTGGAGCTCGGCGGCATCGCTTTTGCCCCCAACGTGCTGAACTACTTTCGGGTTCATCCGCACACGGCCCGCCAAAAAGCCAACGAAACCGGCGAGGTGTATCGGGAACTCCTGGCTCTCGTGGACTACATTTCGGAGCATCACCGACCCGAACCCGTTCGGCGCGCCAGGGCCTACCGCAACGTCGCCGCGTGGTGGACCCACTCGCTCTACCGCCAAGATTGGAGCGCGTCGAACCGAGCGACCAACCTTCGCGTCAACGCGGCACTACTTCGGCGGTTTTTAAAGCTCCACCCGCTCGTGCTGCTTCACATACCGTACGAGGGCGCGGTTCGCCTTGCAGTGCGGACCCTTGAACTCCTGGGACTCAAGGAACCCCTTCGCCGCGCGCTGCACCGGGCCTTCCCCAGCCACTTTATGCCCCGTGCGACATGAACATTAGCGTGATCATTCCATGCTTTGCCTCGGAGTCAACGTTGCGCGAGGCCGTGGTAAGCGCCTCGGCCGCTCACGAAGTGCTGGTAATCGACGATGCCTCTCCGGGCGGTTGCGCCGAGCTCGTCGCTTCTTGGAACTGGACCAACGTTCGGGTGATCACGCATTCCGAAAACCTGGGACTCGGCGCCGCGCGAAATACCGGAGTGCGCGAAGCAACCGGCGATTGGGTCGCCTTTCTCGATGCCGACGACTGCTTCGAACAGACGTGGCACGAACATCTGCAGGCAGCGCTCGCGGCGCATGCGGAATCCTCGTGGCTCTACCACCCCGTGCGGGAATGGGACGGAACGCGGCTCGGACGCATTCGACTGGGAGACCATCCTACCCAAATCAGCGACTGGGTGCTCAAGCGGCCCGCCGTGGCTCCAAGCGCGTGCACCCTGCGGGTAGACCTGGCGCGCAGCCACCCGTTTGACACCGCCCGTAGCCTTCAGGGCACCGAAGACCTCGAACTCTGGGTGCGGCTGTGGGCAGAAGGGCTGCGGCCCGTTCGCTGGACCGACGAAGCCTTCACCCGCTACCGAATCGGTTTTGGCATGTCGGCCGAACTGGATTCCCACAGCACCAAGATTCGCTTGCGCTGGGCCCAATTTGTACAGCGCGGATGGCTTCCTGAAGCCGTTCTCCTATCGGCCGAGCGCGAACTGCAGCGGCAAAAAGCGCGGAGCCTCCACAAAGCTGGGCGGTTTTTTGAAGCACAAAAGGCCTACCGCATGGCAGGCCTTTCGATTCAGAATGTGCTGTTGGCCGCGGCAGCCGCCGCGCGAGTCCGTCTCTAGAGTCGGGCGCGAAGTTCCGCATCCAAGGCATCCAAGAATTCCTCGGTGTAGAGGTAGTGCGTGCCGTGCTCCACGCGGTTGCCGTGAATGCACACCGCTAAATCCTTAGTCATGCGGCCGCTCTCGACCACATCGATGCACACCTGCTCCAAGGTTTCGCAGAAGCGAATCAACTCGGCGTTGCCGTCGAGCTTGCCCCGGTGCGCGAGTCCGCGCGTCCAGGCAAAAATGGACGCAATCGGATTCGTGCTGGTCGGTTTACCCTGCTGGTGCTGGCGGTAGTGGCGCGTCACGGTTCCGTGGGCCGCCTCGGCCTCCATGGTTTGTCCGTCGGGCGTAATCAGCACCGACGTCATCAAGCCCAGCGATCCAAAGCCCTGAGCGACCGTATCGGACTGAACGTCTCCGTCGTAGTTCTTGCAGGCCCAAACAAAAGAACCTTCCCATTTAAGGGCTGATGCCACCATGTCGTCGATCAGTCGGTGCTCGTAGGTAATGCCTGCGGCCTCGTACTTGGCTTTGAATTCAGCCTGGTAGATTTCTTCAAAAACGTCTTTAAACCGGCCGTCGTACTTCTTCAGAATGGTGTTTTTGGTACTGAGGTACAGCGGCCACTTTTTATCGAGCGCCATGTTGAAGCAGCTCCGTGCAAAGCCCGCAATTGACTCGTCGGTGTTGTACATGCTCAGCGCCACTCCGTCGCCTTTGAAGTTGTAGACCTCCCAGGTTTGGGGCTCGCTTCCGTCTTCAGGGGTGAAGGTCATCGTGAGCGTTCCCTTGCCCTTCACCGTGGTGTCGGTGGCGCGGTATTGGTCGCCAAACGCGTGGCGTCCAATGACAATGGGCTTGTTCCAGGTTGTGACCAGGCGCGGAATATTTGCCATCACAATCGGCTCGCGGAACACCGTACCGTCTAAGATGTTGCGGATGGTGCCGTTGGGCGACTTCCACATCTGCTTGAGGTTGAACTCTTTTACGCGCTGTTCGTCGGGCGTAATCGTGGCGCACTTAATGCCCACGTGGTACTTCTTAATCGCCTCGGCCGCATCAACCGTCACTTGGTCGTTGGTGGCGTCGCGGTGCTCCATGCCCAAGTCGTAGTACTTGATGTCAAGGTCGACGTACGGAAGAATCAGCTTGTTTTTGATAAACGACCAAATGATTCGGGTCATTTCATCGCCGTCCAACTCGACGACGGGGTTCGCAACAGGTATCTTTTGCATATGGATCGCAAAAGTACCGAAGAAAGCGCAGGATTATTCGATATCTAGCTGAAATTCTCTTCGAAATTCGTCTAAATGTGGATTTTTTTCTAACAAAAAGGCGTACCGCTCATCGGGCGTATACACCAAACGGGCGTTGACGGCTCCCTCCTGAACCTCGGTGCGGATTTTCAGCGAATCGTTGTGCAGCGCTTGCCGCAAAAAAGGCAGGATGCGGTCGCGCACGGAATTCAGGTATCCTTCTTGAAGTTCGTTTTCTAGGCTCACTCGAACGCCGTTATCCTCCTCGAGGACCGGCTTGACTTGCTGAACAATGGCCTTGATTACCGGAACTTCATCCAGCGTCGCGGCGGACTCGAGCCACGCCGTCTCGAGCGCCGCCTGCGTAACGGGGCGCAACCGACGCTCCACCAGGGTCGAGACCTCGGCAACCGAATCATCCGGTTCTTGGCCCAGCTGCTCCAGGGGTGCTCCCACGGCAATCGGTGCCGGCGACGGAGACTCCAAGTCTTTGAGCGAAAAGGCCGTTCGGCGCACCCGGGCCACCGGATTCACGACCGGCACCGTTTCGGGCGACGGAGCCAACGGCACTTCGACCGGCTCGTCGAGGACCCGATCAGGCCCGATGGGCTCAGACTCTTGAAGCAGCGACGCTGCGGGCTCCACCGGAGCGGCCATCGGAGCAGGCGCTGGAACGGCTGCTTCCGCCGGCGCGGGCGAAGACGGTTGGGGGCGCTTCGCAGGAGCCTCGAGCTCGGCTACGCGTTCGTTAGTGGGATTTTTTTTTTCGTCGACGGACTCGTCGGAAATCAAGTCAAGCAGCGCCACCTCGACGTGCCATCGGGCATTGCTTGCGGCTCGGTACCCCGCATCGGCGGCCACAAGGCGCTTTAAGGCGGTCGCCGCGCGTCCTGCACTCACGCGCGATGCCGAATCGAGGATGCCGCGCTTCACCGAATCGGGAGCGTCTAGCAACGCCACGGTGCTGGGATGGTGCGCCAAAAGCAGTTCGCGCACGTACCCGGCAAATCCCATCAGAAAGCGCTGAAGATCAAATCCTTGATCGAGGACGTTGTGCACCGCCGTGAGCACCGCGGCGCGGTCCCCTGCTTCGATAGACTCCCAAAGCTGAACAAAAAGGGCCCGATCGACCAGCTGAAGGTTTTGGCGAACGAGTTCGTAGGTCAAGGTTCCGCCTTGGGCAAAAGCTGCAATGCGGTCAAAAATGGACAGGGAATCGCGAAGCGAACCGTCAGCCTTCTCGGCAATCGCATGCAGGGCCTGAGGGTCCGCTGTGAGCCCTTCTTGCTGGGCTACCCAGGCCAAATGCTCGGCGATGTCGCCGATTCCGATGCGCTTGAAATCAAAAATCTGGCAGCGCGAAAGAATGGTGGGCAGCACTTTGTGCTTTTCGGTCGTCGCTAAAATGAACACGGCGTGGGCGGGCGGCTCTTCGAGGGTCTTCAAAAAGGCATTGAAGGCCGCTTGCGAAAGCATGTGCACCTCATCAATGATGTACACTTTGTAGGTGCCCATCTGCGGTGCAAAACGCACTTGGTCAATGAGCTGGCGAATGTCGTCAACCGTGTTGTTGGAGGCCGCGTCCAGTTCAAAAATGTTGAGGCTGTAGTCAAGGCCTTCACCCGTGTGCACCTCGTTGATGCGCCGGGCCAAAATGCGGGCACAAGTCGTTTTACCTACTCCGCGCGGACCAGTGAAGAGCAATGCCTGCGCCAGGCGACCGCTGACGACTTCGTGCTCCAGCGTCTCGGTTACGTGGGCCTGACCGACCACCGAGGCAAAGGCCGCGGGCCGGTATTTACGGGCTGAAACGAGGTACTGCTGGTCCATAAGGCGTGAATGCAAACCTACACCTTAGTTGCCGATTGGCCACAGCCACGAAAGGGCAAAAAAACAGGCTTGCGCGAGGAGCACCGGGCGAGCGAGGGGGTTGCGAAGCGGAGCCGTTCCGAGCAACCACTGCGCGGCAAAGGCAACCACGGCCCACGACGCGTAGTTCTGCCAGGGCGCGACTCCGCCGGCAAAGAGCCACAGCCGGTGTGCGTGGGCGACCGGCTCCATTAGCACGTCGAGGGCCAGCATCAGGCCGCTAGCTAAAAGGGCGCGCTGCAGTCGCGTTCCGTCGACCAAAAACTGAGAGGCAAACGATCCGGTCGCCAAGCTCAGTAAGGCCCAATTCAGGCCGATGAGCCACGGGGTTTCCATGACCTTGGGACCGAGGCCTTCAAGGTAAACGTAGGCCCCAAATGGAAGGCCCGTGTTGACCCCAAGGATTTCCACAGCGAGTCCCAAGGCAAAAATGGCGAGGAGCGAGGCTTTAAGCCGCTCCGAGCGGTCCGAGTAGAAAAACAGCAGGCCGAAGGTGAGCAGTAGGTGGACCGGGGTGAGCAAGATCATCCAGTCAGCCCAAGGGCTACGTAGCCCAATGGCGCCTACCAAATGGGTGACCACGACAACGAGGAGTGCAGTGCGGTGCGGCATGCTCCAAAGGTAGGATTGAACCCTGCACCGGAATCCGCGTTGACGTAGTATGTGGACCGAACGCCGAATGCTTGCCGTGGTGGCCGCCCTTTGCACGGCCGTCGTGGGTCTCGCTGTAGCTAACTACGAGGCGCCTCCCGTTGACCTCGGCTACCGCAACAACCTGCAAGAGAACCGCTTGCTGTACTTTACCAACATTCGGAGCATTCACTACACCCGCACGGAATACGGACACGGTGTGGGCCGATTTACCCCTGAGGACCTCGATTCTGAGCAGGGCGGCTTTGTGATCCGAATAAACCGCCACAGCGCCGAGGCGAACATTGTTTGGCAGCGCGGAACGGCCGCCGAACGCCTCGTCGAGCGCCCCGACTCGCTCGGCCTATGGGATCCCGATACGGCCCAGCTACCTACGCATTGGAACATGGCCCTGCGGCAACTTCGGCGGCAGCGGCGGCCCGACCGGGTACTGTCTGATTATTTTGAGCTTATTGGCATCTTCCCCGAACACTTAAAGAACTGATTTTTTTGTATCTTTGCGCCCCTTAAAAGGAAATTTCTAATGAAACAATACGAAACCGTTTTCATCCTAAATCCCGTCTTATCTGATGATCAGATAAGGGAAACGGTGGATAAATACACCAGCAGCATTAAAGCCGCCGGTGGTTCCATCATCAACGTAGAGCGTTGGGGCCTGCGCAAGCTTGCCTACCCCATCGACAAGAAGAAGTCTGGATTCTACAACTTAGTAGAGTTCACGGCCCCTTCTACCCTGATTGCCACTCTTGAAGTGGATATGAAGCGCGACGAGCGCATTCTTCGCTTTTTGACGGTAGCTCTTGACCAGCACGGTGTTGAGTACGCGTCAAAGCGCCGTGAAAAGGTTAAAAACGCTTAAGATATGAGCACGAATTTAGAACCCACCGGCACCAGCGAAATTCGCTACCTGCAGCCGATCGCCATTGATTCTTCGGTATCTAAGAAGTACTGCCGATTCAAGAAGTACGGTATTAAGCACATCGACTACAAGGATCCCGACTACCTCCTTCGCTTTGTGAACGAGCAGGGAAAAATCCTTCCCCGTCGCCTTACGGGAACTTCGTTGAAGTACCAGCGCAAATTGGCTCAAGCCATCAAGCGCGCCCGTCACCTCGCCCTCATGCCCTACGTAGCTGATAACCTTAAATAAGCGGACGCCATGGAAGTTATTCTCAAGCAAGACGTTGAAAACCTAGGTTTCAAGGACGACGTGGTATCAGTGAAGAACGGCTACGGTCGCAACTACCTGATCCCGCAAGGGTTTGCCATTCTCGCTACCGAGTCGGCAAAAAAAGTTTTGGCCGAAGACCTTCGCCAGCGCGCCCACAAGGAAGCGAAGATGGTCGATGCCGCAACGAAGACTTCTGAAGCTCTGCGCCGTGTAGAGTTGAAGATCGAAGCTAAGGCAGGCGCCGGTGGCAAGCTTTTCGGAGCCGTTACCAACCAAGACGTCGCCGAAGAATTGGCGAAGTTGGGTCACCAAATTGACAAGAAGTACATCCAAATTGCCGGTGGTTCGATCAAAGTATCGGGCAAAAACAGCGCGAAAGTTCGCCTGCACCGCGACGTTGTGGTGGACTTCCATTTCGAAGTAGTACCCGTAGAAGCCTAAACGATTTATTCGTTGAACGCGAAGCACCCCGCCTCACCGCGGGGTGCTTTATTTTTATACCCCTATGAACGACACCCGTCCGAGCTGGATTGCCTTTGCCGTGGGTGCTGCCTTTGCAGCCCTTCCCGCCCTCCCCGTTTCCCAAGCGTTGGGCGATACCTCCCACTGGCCGATGCATCTTGGGGCGGCGCTCCTTTTGATTGGCCTCGGGCTTCAGCAGCATTTCTCGGGGCGTGACGCTTCGGTTAGCCTACCCAACTTAAGCGTGGTCGGCAGCCTGGCGTTGGCGTTCGTTGCCCTGGCAGGACTCGTTTGGGCTCCGATCTTTGCGGCGAGCGAGGCTTATTTAGCGATTGGTCGGTACGTTGGTTACGCCGCGGCGGCCTTGCTCGGATGGCGAATGGGACCTCAAGGCATTCCGATGCTTGCTTGGGGAATATTGGGCGCCTCAGGCGTTGAGGCATGGTCCGCCCTAAGCGACCTAACGGAACACCGCAAAGCCCTTAGCGACCCGTACCTCGCTCAAGGGCTGATGGGCCACAAAAACTTTACCTCATCGGCCGTAATGCTCGGATTGCCTGCAGCATGGTACCTGTACGCCCAGCACCGCGGACTTGGCCGAGCAATGGCGGTGACCGTGGGTCTGCTGGCGGTCGTCGCCCTCGTTTTGCTGCGCACGCGGAGCATTTGGATCGGAACCGGAATCTGGGCGCTCTGGATGCTGGCAGCGAACCGTACGTCGTGGAGGCCGTTGGCGGGCGGAATCGCCCTTGGGCTCCTCGTTGCAGGCGCCCTTTTGGCCCAGCCGCGGATTCGCGAAGACCTATTGGACCCCACCAACCTGAACATTCGTTCGGTGTTTTGGGGACATTCCCAACGCATGATCGAACTCGAGCCTTGGACGGGTGTGGGCGCCGGGCAGTGGCGCATTTATTTTCCTGGATTCGGTCTGCGCGGAATGAATCCCTCGGTTTCTGAGGGGGTGACGGCCGAGGTCCGGCCGCACAACGATGCCCTTTGGGTCGCTGCCGAACACGGAATCCCGGGCCTCGCCGCATGGCTCCTAATCTGGGTGGGGTTGATTGCCGCGTGGTGGCGCTCGCGCCGCGAGGCCTTCGCGCCGTTTGTGGGCGGACTTGCCCTCTTGGTGTTTTGCTACAGCATGTTTGAATTTCCGCTGGAGCGGGCGGCCGTTTGGATTCCATTTATGCTGGCCACCGGCATGGCCTATTCGCCGGGCCGAGCGGCGCGCGCGTCCGTGGCTAAATGGGTTCCGACTGCCCTCATCGTCGCACTAGCGGGTGCGTACGCCTACGCGGCGAACCAGGGACTATCCTCGGAACGCGATCAGCAAGAACTCCTGGCGCTCAACGCCCGGCAAGACGCGGCCAATTTGCTCCCCCGCGCCGTTCAGAGCCTTGACGTGTGGACCGAACTCGATCGCTTTGGCAACCCCTCGCCCTACTTCGCGGGCATGTCGTCAATGTTCCTTGAGGCTGCTCAGGGCCCCATTTCGATAAAGAGCTTTTCAGAGGCTGAATCCTTCTTTAAGCAGTCCCTTGAGCTTCACCCGAACCATGTGGTAACCTGGTACCAGTTGGGCAATCTGTACCGCTACCGGGGCGACGCACCCGCCGCGGAGCGCGCCTACCGCGAACTCTTGAAGCGTTCACCGCGGCATCCGGGCGGGCAAATGCACCTCGCCCACGCCCTTTTGGCCCAGAACAAGCCCGACGAAGCCGCCGGAGTGCTTTTTGGTGCCTTCGGCGACGAGGCCTACTACCTGCAGCCCGACTACCGCAACGCAGTCGTTCAGGCCCTGCGGCAGTGCCCCAACCGGGTGGCGCACCGCGACGTAAATACCCTGCTCCCCCAGCGCGACGCGCTCGACGACGAGGCGCTCTTCCGCGCTTTTTTGGCTGCCAAGCAGGCCTACCTGAATTAATCCTTTAGCCCAGGACCAAGCGCACCGGGCAGTGGTCGCTGCCGTGCACTTCGGTGTGGATTTCGGTCACGGCGACCGAGTCCATGAGGCGGCGCGATACAACGTGGTAGTCGAGGCGCCAACCGATGTTTTTTGCTCGGGCGCCCGACCGCATACTCCACCAGGAATACTTCGCTATACCGGGATTTTGCTCCCTCCAGGAGTCAGCGAATCCCGCATCGAGCAGGTGCTGAAATCCGTCAATTTCGCTTTGGGTGTAGCCGCGCGTTTTGTTGTAGTTCGATTGCGGATTGCTCAAGTCAATCGGTTGGTGCGCCACATTCAAATCGCCGCAGAGCACCACTGGCTTGCGGAGATCT